>MTKW01009384.1_pt1 | contig 27282 bp, 30 predicted proteins | sample 1042761 | NCBI WGS metagenome assembly MTKW01 (sample SAMN06205366, study PRJNA360243) | anaerobic digester metagenome | biome: Wastewater treatment plant; feature: Anaerobic digester sludge; material: sludge; isolation source: anaerobic digester fed with sludge from wastewater treatment plant ...
TTTCCCAATCCTCTTTGAAACGGCTGCTGGGGTACCAGATTTCCTGGGGGCAGGGCAAAGAGCTATCCTTTCGAAAGACAATCTTGGGCGCAGCTGCCCCTTGTTTCTGGGGATTGCCCCACGCTACTTGATAAGGGGTGCCTCTGTCCCCTCGAATGGCTTCCCTGAGCGCCTTCCGGGACAGCCCGTACGTGACCCCGTGATCGTGAAGGATTCTCTCCAGCCTCACCACGGATTTCGGTGCCCTTTCTCCCAACACGACGAAAGCTGCCATTTTATCGGGGGATATTGCAACCTGGACATCGAAAGGCATTTTCTTCATCGTCTTTCCCCCGCCATAAAGCCTCGCAACCGGATCACAGCTTTGGTGTGAAGCTGGGAAACCCTTGATGGGGACACTTTCAGGATCTGGGAAATTTCCTTTACCGTCAAACCTTCGAAGTAGTACAGGATCACAACAAGTTTTTCCCGTTCAGGCAAATTGTCTATGGCGCTTGCGAGCACATCTTTTCTAGAAGACCACACGGCTTCATCCGCGGGATCCGGGGCTTTATCGTCCCTGACTTCCCCTTTCCTGCTGTCCGGGTCGTCGTAACCCCCCAAGACGTCCTCAAGGGACAGGATGGACGAGCCGGCCATGTCCCGGAGCCTCTCGTGGTACTCTGTGACAGTCATGCCCGCTTCCTCCGCTATCTCGGCATCTGTAGCGGAGCGGCCCAGCCTGTTTTCAAGATCCCTCACGATGCCCTCCAGAGCCCTGTTCCTTTGCCTTACGGATACGGGGACCCAGTCCATGGACCTCAGCCCGTCTATCATGGACCCCCTGATCCTGGCAATGGCGTACGTTTCGAATTTAACACCCCTGGCGGGATCGAACCGCTGCACCGCGTCCAAGAGCCCCAAACTGCCGTAACCTACCAAGTCCCCCTCATCGACGTTTCTCGGAAGGTTCACGGCCACCCTTCCCGCCACGTACTTGACCAAGGGCGCGTAGAGTTCTATGAGGCAAACCCGGGCCGTTTGATCGTTGTGCAGCTTGTACCTCTTCCAAAGATCGTCTGTCTCACGCGTCTGACTCGTCATGGTATTTCCCCAATCCTTCGGAAAGAACAATCCTGACTATCCTGTCTTTGTCGCCCGCGGTCAAAGACACGAACTCGGTGGCCAGAAACGACTTTTTACTCTCTTCTTCCCTGAATTTCCGCAAAACCCTTCCAATGCAAAGGACGGGACCGCCGGGAAGCATGATCTGCATCTCGAGAATGTCCCCTACGGAGCATCCTTCGCAAACCTGAGGGGACACGGAGATAGCCGCCCCTCCCCCTGAAAGGTCCTTGGTCACCGAGCGCTCCCAGGGGGCCTCGTCCCCTTCATCGATGCGTCTCCACTGCACGGGATACGCAGTCGGAACCCGAAAATCCCTACGCCTATTGCTCAACGCGGACCACCCCCACCCCTTCTACGTGGGCCCTGTCATCCAGCTCCTCGTAAGCTACCACGGCTATGTCGGGCACAACCCTCTTGGCTATCTCGTAAACCTGGCCCCTTGAGGCGCCCGAGGTCAGGAGCACGGGCCGGGGGGCTTTCGTAGCTAGGTCCGAGGTTGCCAAGGAAATCGCCTTCATTATCTCTGTGAGCCGCCCCGCGCTCATGGCCACGTATGACCCCCTGTCCCCTTTTCGCGTGGCCTCCAGGATCTCCTGTTCCAGGGCGGGATCTATTGTGACGACAGGAAAAGGCCCCTCATCCAAACCCACGACCTTCGTGATGAGCCGGGCCAAGCCTTCCCTCACCCGCATGGTAAGATAATCGATGTCCCTGGAGACCCGAGCAGAATCCGCCAAAGCTTCCATGATGGTGACCAGATCCCTTACGGGGATGCCCTCTTTCAGTAGGTTTTGGAGCACCTTTTGAATCTCGCCCAAGTTCAAAAGATCGGGTATGACCTCATCGTAACAAGCGGCATCCTCCGCTCTCGCGAGTTCCAGCAGCCTTTGGGTTTCCTGACGGGTCAAAAGCTCGTGAGCGTTCGCCTTGAGCGCCTCCACCAAGTGCGTTGCCATGACCGCGGAAGCTTCAATGACCGCGTACCCTTTCAGCTCCGCGTCGTCCCGATCGCCTTTCGATATCCAAACAACGTCAAGGCCGAACGCGGGCTCTTTTCCGGGCACACCGGACACTTTCCCAGTCACTCCCGGTGTTTCCATAGCCATGAGCCTGTCCGGGTAAACCTCTCCCCTCCCTATCTCCACGCCCCTTAAGTTGATGCAGTAGGAGTTTGGGCCCAGCCCCGCAAAGTTGTCCCTTACCCTCACGAAAGGGATGAGCACGCCGAGGTCGGAGGCAAGCTGTCTTCTGACCATGACGATCCTGTCCATGAGGTCTCCCCCTTGCCCCGGGTCTGCTAAAGGCAGGAGGGCCAAACCAAACTCTATTTCCAACGGATCTACCCTGACCAGACCCAAGGCTGCTTCGGGCCTCTTTTGATCCTCGAGCTCTCTTTTCAGCAGATCCTCCCTTTGTTGCCGCTCTTCTTCTTCCCTTGTCCTGCTCACCAACAGGCCCGTGACTAACCAAAATCCTCCCAAGAGGGCCATAGGCAGGCTTGGAAGACCGGGAACGAGACAAAGGGCCAGGATGCTACCCCCCGTGAACAACAGGACCTTGGGGGAAGAGGTGAGCTGCTTCGTCACGTCCGCACCCAGGCTTTCCCTCGAAGCGCTTCGGGTCACGATTATGCCCGTGGCGCTTGAGATGATGAGGGCAGGAAGCTGGGAGACCAGGCCGTCCCCTACGGTCAACAGCGCGTACTTGTGCCACGCGTCCGCAGCTGAAAGCCCCTGCTGAAGCACGCCCACGCCCAGTCCGCCCAAAAGGTTGATGACGGTGATGATGAGCCCTGCGATGGCGTCCCCTTTGACAAACTTCGAGGCGCCGTCCATAGCGCCGTAAAAGTCAGCTTCCCTTTCAACGTCCCTTCTTCGTTCTTTGGCCTGTTCCTCCGAAATGGCCCCGGAGCTAAGGTCCGCATCGATGGACATCTGCTTGCCGGGCATGGCGTCCAACGTGAAACGGGCCGCGACCTCGGCCACTCTTTCCGCGCCTTTCGTGATGACCACAAACTGGATTATGACCAGGATTATGAAGACCACGAAGCCCACCACTTCGTTCCCTCCGACAACGAACGTGCCGAACGCTTCTATGATGCGCCCAGGCATGCCGTTAAGCAGTATGAGTCGGGTAGAGGACACGTTCAGTGCAAGCCTGTACAGGGTCAACACAAGCAAGAGCGTGGGAAACACCGAAAAGTCCAAGGGCTCTTTCGTGTACATGGTCAAAAGCATAACCCCTATGGCTATGCTGAAATTTGCTGCCACGAGAAGGTCCAACAGGAACCAAGGGAGCGGCACGACCATCATGATCACCGTAATGACGATGAGCACGGAGGCCATGCTTTCGGAAAATCTTCTCACGGGTTGCCTCCTTCCTCAGGTATTCGTCCGGACACCCTGTACACGTACGCCAATACTTCCGCTACGGCCGTGTACAGTTCTTCGGGAATGACGTCCCCCACGTCCACGAGCCTGTAAAGATTGCGTGCCAAAGGGGGATCTTCCACGATTTTCACGGAGGAGCTCTGCCCAATCTCTTTTATCCTCTGAGCAACTTCGTTGACTCCCTTCGCCACTACTATCGGGGCTGGATCCCGCCCGGCCTCGTATCTCAAGGCCACCGCGTAGTGGTTTGGGTTGGTGACGATGACGTCAGCTGAAGGCACATCGTCCATCATCCTGGTTCTCGCCATCTGCCTGTGTCTGGCCCGGATCTGGCTTCTAACCTCGGGTTTGACCTCCGTGTCCCGCATCTCGTCCCGCAGCTCTTTCTTGCTCATCCTGAGGCTTTTTTCCAGCTCCCACCACTGATAGACGTAGTCCACCAGGCCCATAAGCACCATAAAGGCCGCTCCAGATGTGGCCAGTTGGTTTATGCACGTGCCCGTTACGGTGACGGATTCCCCCACTTGCCTTATGCATAAAGACGACAGTTCGGGCCACGACTTCCTCAAAATGCTCCAGGAAACCCCGGCCATTATCCCTACCTTCACCAAAGCTGTGGCGCAGTGCACCAGGGCCCTCCTTGAAAACACCCTTGAGAGGCCCGACACCGGGTTCAGGCGAGAGAAATCCGGCGTCAGGGCTGAAGGCCTTGCCAAAAAACCCGTCTGACACAAAGAAGCCGCTACGCCCGCTAGCATTGAGCACAGCATGACGGGCAAGCACGAAGCGCCCGAGGTGATGAGAACCTCGCGAAAAGACGCCAGTCCCCAACCTACCGTAGCTTCATGTCCTGATAGCCCGGCCCACATCTCCCGGGATCGTTCAAGGAGAAAACTAGCGACGTAATCGAAACTCACTTTCAGCGCGAGAATAGATCCCATGAAAGCCAACGCGGAGGACAGGTTCTGGCTCGACGCTATTTGTCCTTTTTCCCGGGCTAAGGCCCGCCGCCTGGGTGTTGCCGGTTCTGTCTTCTCTTCCGCAAAAAGCTGCAAGTCAAGCACAAGTTTCAAGGAACAACAACCCTTAACAGTGAATCCAGCAAGGTCTTCATGGACCGCAGCAGATCCTTCGCTAAAACATCGTAAAAGCTGAACGCTGCAAGAAGCGTCACAAGGCCAGCGATGGTCTTCAAAGGTATGCCCACGACGAACATGTTGATCTGGGGCACAGATCTTGCCACGACACCCAAAGCAACGTCCACTACGAGGGATACGGCCCAAACGGGCGCAGCTAGCGCCAGGCCTGTTTTAAACACTCCCACGGCTGCCTGAATGTTGAGCACCGCCCAAGCTTCCGGGACGGACGAAAAGCCTGGGGGCATGAGCTCGAAAGACTCCCTCACCGCGCGGATGAACGTGTGGTGCCCGTCAAGAGACAAGATGATCAATGTGACCGCCATCCCTTTGAACATGCCCGCCAAGGGTACGGAACTTCCGAACATGGGATCCACCGTCCCTGCCAAGCCAAGCCCCATACTCATGTCGACAACATGCCCCGCAACCTCCAAAGACGCCATTATCAAAGATGCCGAAAACCCCATGATGGCGCCCAAAGCAAGCTCGGTACAGAACGAAAGTCCCATGGAAAGGGGGTGTAGGGAGTTCGCGGGGAACGCCTTTGGCCACACAACCAGGGACAAAGCTGTGCTCAGAAACACCTTGATTTGACCTGGGACGTACCGGGAACCAAAAATGGGTGCTGTCAGGACGAGCCCCAAAGATCTCAAGAACGCGCACGCGTAAGGGAACAATACCTGCCAGATCTCCATCCTGTACCCCCATCACATAGTTTTCGGTAAAGTTTGTATCAACCTAAAAGCAAAATCCGAAAGGGTTCTAAGCATCCACCCACCGAACAAAAGCAAAGTGATCAGCACCCCCAGGATCTTGGGCACGAAACTGAGGGTTTGATCGTGAATTTGCGTGGTCGCCTGAAACACAGAAATGAGGAGCCCCATGCCCACGGAAACCAAAAGGGGAGGCATGGCCACCAAAATGATGACGCTCAAAGCTTCTTTTGCCAGGGTCATGGCCCCGTCAACCGTCAACTTGACTCCTCCCTTCACTCACCTGAAACTGCCCACCAAAGACCCTGTGACCAACGTCCACCCGTCGACGAGCACGAACAGCAATATTTTAAAGGGCAGAGAGATCAGGACCGGGGGCAGCATCATCATGCCCATGGCCATGAGCGTGGAAGCTACAACCATATCCACCACCAAAAAGGGCAAATACAGCGTGAAACCCATTTGAAAAGCTGTCTTCAGCTCCGACAAAACGAAAGCGGGAACCACTTGGAAAAGCTTCAGGTCCTCCGGTGACCTGACTTCCTCGTCGGGATCTGCAAACAAAGACAGATCCTTCTCCCTGGTCTGTCTTAGCATGAACCCTTTCATGTAATCGCCCGCAAGCTCGAACGCTTCTTCTCCCGTCATCTCCCCAGCAAGGTAGGGGGTTAACGCCATCTCGTTCACATTCTTGAAAGTTGGCATCATTACGAAGAACGTTAGTAAAAGGGAAAGGCCTATGATGACTTGGTTGGGCGGTGTCTGCTGGGTGCCCATGCCAGATCTGAGGAAAGAAAACACAACAACGATCCTGGTGAAAGAGGTGGTCAGAATCAAGATGGCGGGAGCCAGCGCAAGCACGGTCAAAAGAGCCAGTATGCCAAGGGCTGTGCCTAAAGGCCCCTCACCTTCTACTCCGTCAAACCTTACGTTTATCTCGGGTACAGGCAAAGACGGAGCAGCGTAGGCGGTTCCCGAGCATCCGAGCAGTGACAAAATGCACAGTATGGCTAGGGCGTTCTCCTTCTTAAGAAGACGATCCTTGGTCTTTTCAAGTCCCTCTTTGAGGCAAGACAAAAACTCCTTCGACGACCCTTGACCTGTAAAAGAAACCTCATCGTCTTTGCCCGCCAGCTCTTTCAGCAGGGTTATAGTGTGGTCCGTAACACCTAAAAGAAACCTTTCCTCGCCCTCTTTGACCACGCACAGGAATCTGTTTCGACCCAACGAAAGGTGCCCGGTTATTCGAGGGCCTTGCCCGGGGCTTTGCCCCCTCTTCCCCTCCGTTATTTTCACGAGTCCCGCACACGCCAAAGCAAGCAGCAAAAACGCACTCAATATCTTGACAACGATCAGTACAAAAGAAGTACCCATAACATCCCCAAAGTTGCGGGCTCCCCCCTTTTCTATGTGTGTCCCGCGGTCTTAAGGATCTTGCCGCCTTGTCTTTGTGTTGTAGATTTCAAGGACTCTCACACCGAAGTTTTCGTCTATGACGACGACCTCTCCCCATGCGAACAGCCTTCCGTTGACCAAAATGTCCACGTGATCCCCCGCAAGTTTGTCGAGCTCAACGATTGAGCCCACGGTCAAGTTCAACAGATCCTTGACGTAACACTTAGCTTTGCCCAACTCAACGCTCACCGTAAGGGGCACATCCATGAGAATTTCCATGCCCGCCACAGGACCCTTACCTGGCACTTGTTCCGAAAACTCCTCGAAAACCGCCTTGCGAATGACAGGACCCTCCGATTTTACCCCTACCTCTTCGGACAGATTGTTCTGATCATCGTGGGCTTCCTGCAGTCCGCCTTTGATCAAAGCGTCTATCTGCTCTTGGCTAAGGTCTTTGTCCACCATTTACAGCTGATCCCCCTCCCCATCTTCGTGTACCCCGATTATCTGTGCCGCAAGTTTTTTGCCCAGGATGCCAACCTTCGCATAGAACTTTGGTTTGCCGAACACGTAAAGCGAAGCGGGCGCCCCTTTTGCAAGGTCCGTTTCTATGACGTCCCCTTTTCTCAGGGACATGATCTCGCCCACGGACAGAACGGTTTTGCCCAACCTGCACGATATGGGAACCTCCAACCTGTCTATGGCAGGCGAGGAAACAGGCCCTGTTTTCCCTTTCTCGCCCTGTGCTTTTTCGCCGAACCACCTGCTGAGCGAGAAGGCGGAAAGGATCGGTTCGAGGGTGGCGTGGGGCAAGCAGAATTCAATGTGGCCACTTTGAGTCCCGAACCTGACTAAGAAGCTTGCGGAAAGCACCGTGTCGCTGGGAGCCATGATTTGCTGGATGAAGTGGGGGTTTACCTCTATGGACGTGAGATCCGCTTTGTGGTGACCCATGTTGAAATCAGCCAATGTCTCGCTAAAAAGCCGGCTGGCCGGCAAAAGCATCCTGCGGGTCATCGAAACCTCTATCTCTGTGAGCGTTCTCAGTGCTGTTGGGGTATCCCCTTGGCCGCCGCACAAGCGGTCCAGCAAAGGAAGCATAACGGCTAATTCCGCGTTGATCAGCATGCTCGAGGGTAGTTCCCCCATTTTCACCAGGGCAACGCAGCACGGGTTCGACAATTCCCCGGAAAACTCAGAGTAGGTGAGCTGATCGATGGAGTCCACCTCGAAGTGAACCGCGGTCCTGAACAACGCGGAAAAGTGCGATGTAACGTGCCTGCAAAAACTGTCAAAGATGAGCTGGGCACCTCTTAAGTGATCTTTGGAGAACTTGTCCGGTCTCCTGAAATCGTAGAGACGGAGCCTTCCCTGGGCGGTCTGCTGCCCTTCTGTCTTTTGCTCCAGCACCGAGTCTATGAGAGCATCTATTTCCTTTTGAGTGAGCGCCACTGTCATCCCCCCGATTCTGTACGGCGCTTTCTTTGACTATTGGATCAAAAACTCCAAGAAAAACACGTTGAGGACCGCTTCAGGACATTTTCGCAAGAGCATCTCGTGCATGGCGCTTTGAAGCCCCCGCAGCCCGTTCTCTCCCATCAGGTCCCCGTATCGCTTGGACCTCAAAAGGGCGTAAATATCTGTCTTAAGCTCGCTCAGTTTGTCGGAAATCTCTTGGGCCCTTGTCGTATCCACTTCTATATCTACCGATACTTTTATGAATCTTCCGGGATCGTCCAGGTTTGTGGTAAACTGCCCCAAGCTGACGATGCACGATCTTAGGGGGCGTTCACCCCCGGCGGCAAAGCCCGGCAAAGGATAGCCCCACACTTTGGCTGCAGCGACGTAACCCAACACTATTACAGCGATCACACCCGCCGCCACAGTCAACAACCTCTTCGAACTAGACACTTCTTCACACCTCCCGCACTTACCGGGGTTCCAGTTCCGACAGGGATTCTTTCAAAATGACAACATCCACCCTTCTGTTTCTTTGCCTGCCCTCGGGTGTGAGGTTGGAGTCTATGGGGTGATATTCGCCGTAACCTGCCGCCTGCAACCTCTCGGGTTCAATGCTCGACCTCAGTAGCAAAAACCTTATGACGCTGGTGGCCCTACCCGTGGACAGCTCCCAGTTTGATGGGAATCGAGGGGTGTTTATGGGCAAATTGTCCGTGTGGCCCTCGATCCTTATAGGGTTATCCAAGGGGGCGAGAAGCCCCGCTACCTGTGCTAGGACCCCTTGCCCTTCCTCTCTTATGTCTGCACTACCAAGATCAAACAACACGGAATCCGCAAACCTCACTACCAACCCTCTCTCTTCCATTTCAAGGGACACCCGGTTTTCAAAATCCGTGCCCGCCAGTTCCTCCCTCAGTTTGACGGCCAGATTCTCCAACCTGGCGATTTCCTCCGCCAAGAGGCTCAGATCCGGGTCTAGCCCCGAGGGATCCACGGGCCCTGGCGCAGGCGTCCCGTGTTGGGAACCGTCGAGTATTCCGAATGCGCCCTGAAGGGAACTCAAAACCTCCTGAAACTTCTTTATGTTCACAGCGGACATGGAAAACAGCAGGATGAAGAATGTCATCAACAAAGTGACCATGTCCGCGTACGTGTTGATCCACGAGTCGTTTCTGACCGGTTCTTCCCTCCGAATCCTCCTACGCGCCACTTTGTTGCGCCTCCCCTGGTCTGGGCACGCTCACGAGGTTTCTTTGGCCCGGCGGCAGAAATGCTCTAAGCTTCTCAAGCACAACTCTGGGGTTGTCCCCCGCCTGGATTGACAAAACTCCTTCGATGATAGCTTCTTTCAAGAAGACTTCCTTGGCGTCGTTGTCCTTCAGCTTGTTTGCTATGGGGAGAAACACCAGGTTAGCCAGGAATGAACCGTAAAAAGTTGTCACTAGGGCGACCGCCATACCTGGCCCTATCTGGTCCGGGTTATCCAGGGCTAACAGCATTTGAATCAGGCCAATGAGCGTACCAAGCATGCCGAACGCGGGAGCGAACGAGGCCATGGTTTCGAACATGCTTTGACCCGTACGGTGCCTGTCGGACACGAAAACCAATTCTGTCTCAAGGATGTTTCTAACCAACTCCTGGGTAGTGCCGTCGACAACAAGCCTAATACCTTTTTGAAGGAACTCATCGTCCAGTGTTTCCGCGTCCTCATCCAGGGCCAAAAGACCCTCCCTTCGGGCTTTGTCCGCGAACTTGACTATGGTGTTCACGGTTTCCGCCACATCGGTGTTTCTCCCTCTAAACGCGGTTTTCGCTACTTTGAACACATCCAGGAATGTGCTCAAGGGGTAGCTCATTAAGGTGGCGGTGAGAGTGCCCCCCACGGTAATAAACAGGGATGGTGTGTCCCAAAAGACTTTGAGGCTTCCGCCCCGGGCCATGCCCAAGAGGACAATCCCTATACCGGATACGAGGCCCAGCATCGTTGCTCTGTCCAAAGAGGGAACCTCCGTTCTCCCCTGGGGGAAGGACACCCTTCCCCCAGCTTTGGTATCTTTAACGTTTCAAATTCACAAGTTCCTGCAACAGTTCGTCGGCAACTGTGATGATCCTAGAGTTCGCCTGAAACCCTCTTTGCGTGACTATCATCTGCGTGAACTCCTCGGCAAGATCCACGTTGGACATCTCCAAAGAACTTGGACCCACCATGCCCCGGCCCTCGGAACCGGCCTCCCCGAGTTTGGCTTGGCCTGAGTTGCTCGATTCGTAAAACAAGCCCTTGCCCGTTTTCTGAAGGCCCCCGGGATTCGCGAAGCTGGCAAGGGCCAGTTGCCCCAACACCCTCGTTTGCCCGTTGGAGTAAAACCCGCTTATGATGCCCTTGGAGTCAAACGTGAACGATTCCAAACTACCCGATGGACACCCGTCAACGTGCGGGGCATCGATGGTTGTGGGGGCGGACACCTGGGTCACGTCGGAAAAATCCAGGGAGATGCTAATCTCCTTCACGCCTTCGGGGTGTAGGGAGAACTCAGAGGAACCCTCAACGAGGCCGGAAAAATGTCCTCCTGTATCAAACTCCAACGTACCCCCCGACAGTTCGCTTCCTCCCCACAGAGCTTTCCACACCCACTTGTTGGGATCCGGATGCTTCTCGAACGTTACCGTAACCGTGTGAGCTTTACCTTGGGAATCGTACACGGTTACGGGGGATGTTTTAGTGAAACCGGCCTCTTGAGCGGCATCCAGGTTCTTGTCCCACTTTATGTTCTCCGTGGCTACTGCCTCCATGTTGGATCCCACGGCTATTCTTATGGGAGTCAGGGATTCGGGTGAAGATTTGTTGGAGGGGAAGGCCCCCCTAGGGTCCGTCATCCACCCAAGGACCTTGCGCCCTTCTGCGTCAACGAGGATACCGTCGCCGTCGATGTCGAAGGCACCGACCCTGGTGTAGGCGTTCAAGCCTCCGTCCCTGACCACGAAGAATCCCGCACCCTCTAAGGCTACGTCGGTAATTCGGCCTGTAGGTTGGAGGTTGCCCGGGGTGTGGTTCGTGAGGAAAGCAGCTATGTCGACACCTAGCCCGACCTGAATAGGGTTTGTTCCTCCCCTTTGGTCCATGCTTTGCCCCGAAGGCAATCCTGCCCCTCGTATGGTCTGGCTGAACACTTCTTGGAACGTGACGCTGCTTGTCTTAAAGCCCGGCGTGTTCACGTTTGCCACGTTGTTGCCAATAACGTCCATTTTCGTCTGGTGGGTCCTCAGACCCGACACAGCGCTGAAAAGCGAACGCATCATGCTAAAGTAACTCCCCTTTCTTGTTTATGTTCCGGCGCTTCTTCTTTCGGTCCAAAGCGCCCGGCCTCCCTGAAAGGGTCCGGCCCGGAACTTCTCTTCGCTAATTGTCAAGCAGGATCGCACTGTCTATGGAAGTGAAAACATTCTCTTTCATCCGCTCTTGGGGCACCACCGTAACGATAGTCCTCGTCTTCGGCGCCACAACGAACGCCACGTCCTTCATGAGCACCAGGGCGCTCGTGCTTCCTTTTGCAAGCGCAGCGTCAACGGCGCCTTCAAGCCGGGCAGTTCGCTCCTGCCCCAATTCCTGACCCCACGATTTCATTCGAGATTGCGCGTGGCGGGAGAACCTGAGAGGCAACGACCTCTCAGCTTTGGCCAAGCTTTGCGCGAAGGAAGCCCCATCCCCCCGGCGAGTTACGGTTTTGGGGCTGTCTTGGCGCCTCACCCTCAGGTTTGTGTCAGTCGTCCGTATCTCCACCGGTCATTCCCCCCACAAAAGTCACATGCTCCAAAGGCACCCGGTGTTCACCGCACAAAAGAAGCACTCCGCCATCTTTGTAAGAGACGCCCTGGATGACACCGTCAAACAGCCCCGATTCTGTTTCCCATCCACAGCGCTTACCCACCAGAGAGGCCGCCGCCGTGAACCGTTGGCTTTGGAGGCTGTACAGTAGGATCCCCAGGGTCTCCTCCAGATTTTTGTTCAACGTCTCCACACCCGATGCCACGGAAAACTGCGCCATCTGCGTGAAAAATTCACCTTCTTTAAGGGGTTCCATGGGATCTTGGTACTTCAACTGAGCTAGCATCAGCTGCATGAACTGCCCCTGCAGATCATTTTCTTGGCGTTTTGCCCCTTGAAACGTCACGCTTTGAGTCCTTCCCACACCGTAAAGCAATCCATGTTCCTCCTTTCACGCAAGATAATCCAGGCGGGCGGAGAGGCTGCCAGCCAGGGCTGCCCCTTTGTTCACTTGAAATGTCTTGTCCCGCCTGTCTCTTTGTCTTTTCGGTCGATCCCTTTCCGCCTCGCCGAAGGAGGGTCCCCCTTCGTCCACGCCAAAACCCGAAAGGGTCATTCCGTGTTGGCTGAGGGCTTGCTGCAGGTCCCTTACTTGGGAAAACAGTACCCTTTGGGCGTTTTGGGCAACGGTGAGAAATCTGACGCTCACCTTCTCGCCCTTTTGAGACAGCAGGACCTTCACAGGTCCCAGCCCTTCGGGCTCCATTCTGAGTTCCACCGTTTTCGGCAGGTTTTCTCTGGCGGCAATTTCAAGCACCCTAGCAATCTTTTCGGGCTCCTTCAAAGTCACCATACGTTCCCCGGAGGGAACCGGGTCTTTTGACACCGAAAAGGGCATTGCCTGCACAGGCTTCCGTCCGCTTTCATGTTCCTTTGGTTTGGGGGCCGTCGCCCTGTCCGCTTCCTTCGCCTGTCCAGGCCACTTTGTGGTTTCTGACGTCTCTTCCAGCTGCTTCGGAGCCTCAGCGCCCATTGGTGGGGCTAGGATCCTTTCCCCCGTACCTGGCGTCTCCTCCACACATGGTGGTCTCTCCCCCGTTTTTTGGTCTGAAGCCTCAAGTTCTTCCGGGGTCTTCGTCTCCTGTTTGAGTAAAGCGAAAGGGGCAGGGGCGAAGTCTTCCGCAAGCCCCTCTCGTACGTACAGGACTTGCACGTTTTCGAAAGATACGCCTTCGCCTTCCCCCTGGGTGGGTTTTGGGGGTATCGGGAAAACTTCCCTTTGCTCCCCGGCCGCTTCCCAACGAACAATTGCAGGGTGCACTGGGTCGGAAAAACCTGAAGGTACCTGGTTAGCAAGCTGAAACTGGGGCATTTCTTCTGGGACTGTCCCTTGCGTGCCCAAAAGCGAGCCCATGATGGCCGCAAAAATGCCGTCGTCACCCATCTTGCGTTTGGAAGGTCCCTGGAGACATTGGATCAAAACCTCCAACCTTTGTGCCGCTTCCATTAACATAGGATCTGTTGTCACCTCCTTTTCTGTGCGCTGAACCGCACCGAAGCTATCTCGTCAAGGGCTTTGTTCTGGGCCCACCAGTAACGTTTGGTGTGTTCAGCTTTTTGTCTGTCTTTGAGCTTGGACAGTGACTGTTCTTTTCTGGAACACTCGATGAGGTGAGTTCGCGCCTCGTGCGACAGCTCTTTGCTCTCCTTCCACCCTTTCCGGCAGTCCTTTGTCCTCCCGAACGCTTCCGACCTGAATCTGAGCAGATCCTGCAAGACCAAGGGTTCTATGACACCTTCGGTTATTGCCCGTTGTGTCTGTCGGATCTCCTGTTCGACAAGCAAGGATTCATCCAGCCTGACTTTGGCCGCCAGCTCTTTTTTCACGCACTGGGCAAGGCTTTGCTCCGCCAACAGCTTGGTGATCCCCCTCACATCCAACACCCTTTGAAGGTCAAACTCGAACCTGCTCAATGCTTCTCCCTTCCCTTATCGAAACGCAGAGCCTTTTCAAACAGCACGAAAGAGTCCTGCCAGAAGATCCACCGCGTCTTTCGGGGACACATTCTCGCCCACGCCCTGGGTGAGGAATCCGTTGACCCCGTCTATGTGCTTGAGAGCTTCGTCTATGTCCTTGTTGGCACCGGGCACGTAAGCTCCGATGTTAACGAGATCCTCCGCCTTGCGGTAAACGGACAGGACCCGCCTCACTTGTTTAGCTAGGTTTGATTGTTCCTCCGATACCAAGTGGGGCATGAGTCTTGAGACAGAAGACAGGACGTCCACGGCGGGATAATGTCCTTTTTGGGCCAGTTCCCTAGAAAGGACTATGTGCCCGTCCAGTATGCCCCTGGCAGCATCCGCTATAGGTTCGTCCATGTCGTCCCCTTCCACAAGCACGGTGTATATTCCGGTGATGCTGCCCGTGGGGAGTTTGCCCGCCCGTTCCAACAACCTGGGCAAAGAGGCGAACACCGACGGGGTGTAGCCCCGGGACGTGGGGGGTTCGCCGGCCGCAAGACCCACCTCTCTGAGGGCCATGCACCACCGGGTCACGGAATCCATCATCAAAACGACTGAAAGCCCCTGATCCCTGAAGTACTCGGCAATGGCGGTGGCGACCCACGCTGCCTTGATGCGCAAAAGAGGAGGTTCATCGGACGTAGCGGCCACGACCACGGAACGTTTGGCACCTTCTTCCCCCAGGTCCCTTTCAATGAACCCTTTTACTTCCCTGCCCCTTTCCCCGATGAGGCCAATGACGCTGACGTCCGCGCTCGTGTTTTTAGCGATCATGCCCATGAGCGTTGATTTACCCACTCCGGAACCTGAAAAGATGCCCACCCTTTGCCCTTTGCCCAACGTCAACAGGCTGTCTATGGCCTTAATGCCCGTGCCGATGGGTTCGCAAATGGTGCCCCTTTCCAAGGGGCCAGGAGGTTTTTCCATAGCAGGGTAGTGGCAGTCAACGGGCCAGTGGGGCAAGCCGTCTATGGGAGCACCCAGCGCGTCTAAGGTTCTTCCAAGCATGCCCGGACCCACGGCCACGCGCACGGCCTTGCCCGTCGCTTCCACCTTGGTCCCCCGTGAGATGCCCTCCAGGTCACCGTAAGGCATCAAGAGAACGAGGTTGTCCCGAAAACCCACGACTTCACCGAGCACGGCCTCGCGATCTTTGGGCAGCAAGCGGCATATCTCCCCTATTCGACAGGGCGGACCCGCGGATTCTATGAGGAGGCCCACCACGCTTTTCACCGTGCCCCCGTACGTGTAAGGGTTCGCGTCCCACACTGCTTCCCTGTACGTTTCGAAAGAAATGTCGTTCATGGTTTTCCCTGCCTCTTAGCAGCAAACAGCGCTTTGGCCACGTTCTCGATCTGTGTTTTTAGCGTGGCGTCCAAGAAACCCCCGGGAGTCTGAATCACGACACCGTCTTCAATTTGGGTGCTGCCGACGATCTCCACGGAAGACGCGCCGCTTTCTTTCTTGAGCTGTTCTTTGGATTCTTCCATGAGCTCCAAAAGCGCGGGGTTCACGATGAGGGAAAACTCTTTTTCGTCGCGCAGAGCATCCATGCCCTTTCGAACGATGTCTATGTTCTTCGAGGGATCGCAGGACAATTCCTCGTGGAGGATCCTGCTTGCAATCTCAAGGGCCAAGGCAAGGAGCTTCGGTTCTGAGGCCCTTAAAAAGTCTGTGAACTGTTTTTCTGCAAGCTCCAACGTGTTTTGGGCCTGTTCCACCAGGGATTGAGCTTCCCTCAAGCCCGCCTCAAACCCCTCATCGTAACCTTGCCGGAACCCGTTTTCCCGCTGCTCTGACGCGGCAAGTTTTGCTTCATCCAAAACGGCAACAGCCTGCTCTTTCGCGTTTTCAATGAGGGATCGCGCCCGAGCCTTCGCCTTTTCCAAGATATCCGAGGGGTCCGGGAAATGCTCCTCGCCCCTCTTGACCCCAAGAGCTCTTGACACCGGCCTTGAAGGTGCCACGGAAGCCCTGAACAATCTAGACAACTATCTCGTCGCCCCCTCCCCTACCAAGCACCAGCTGACCTTCGTCCTCCAAGCGACGGATAACGGCGACGATTCCCTGCTGAGCTTCCTCTACGTCCCTGACCCTCACGGGGCCAAGGTAATCGATGCTCTCCCTGAGAGCTTCCCCAGCCCTTTGGGACAGGTTCCTGAAGATCTTGTCTTTAACCTCAGTGGACGCGGATTTGAGGGCCATGGGAAGCTCCCTATTGAGATCGATCTCACCGAGAAACCGCTGCACGCTCCTGTCATCCAGGTACACGATGTCCTCGAACAGGAACATGCGGTGTTTGATCTCCGCGCTAAGCTCCGGTGCCTCCCTATCCAGCGTGCCCAGGATGAATTTTTCCGTCTGCCTGTCCACGTTGTTGAGTATGTCGACTATTGCCCCTATGCCTCCCGACTGTGTGTGGTCGGTTCCCGCAAGACTTGCGATTTTGCGCTCTAAAACGCGCTCGATCTCTTTCACGACCTCGGGGCTCGCCCCTTCCATGGACGCGATACGCCTGGTGTCCTCCACTTGCAGAGAAGGCTCCAGAGAAGCCATGATGGCGCCCGCTTGGGTGTGAGGCAGGTGACTCAAAACAAGAGCGATGGTTTGTGGTGCCTCACCCTCCATGAAGTTGAGCAGCTGGGAAGGTTCTGCCCTCCTGGCGAAATCGAAAGGCCTGACCTGTAAGGAGGCGGTGAGCCTGTGCATGACGCCAGCTGCCTGCTCCTCGCCCAAAGCTCTTTCGAGAACCGTCCTGGCGTACTCGATTCCCCCTTCATCTATGTATCGTTGGGCCATGTACATCTCCTGAAACTCTGATAAAACTTGCTCTCTTGTTTCTTGATCGACTTTTCTCGTCGCGGCTATCTCAAGGGTCAACAGATCGATGTCCTCTTCTCTCAAATGTTTCATGACCCGGGCGGAAAGATCAGGCCCCAAGGATATCATGAGTATGGCGGCTTTTTCCCTGCCCGAAAGCCCCCCCCGATACACTGACATATCATTCATCCTCCATGAGCCAGAATTTGATCAAAGACGCTACCGCCACAGGATCCTGTTGCGCCATCTGTTCCACGGTTTTCTTTGTCTTTCGACCTGGCAAAGACTCCGGTGACAACGTGGCCGCTTCCTCCAAAACCGGGAGCTGCAAGGGCGGGACTTCCTCGGACCTTCTACCGCGCCTCAACAGAAGTATCACGGCGGTGCCAACGGCCAGGGCCGCCCCTACTGCGATCGCGTAAACAGGCCACCTACCAAGTCCCCCTTCGTCCCCTGCAAAAGCTCCCTGGATCTTTTCAGCCAGGCTTGTGTCGAAGGGCATGCCGGTCACCGTGATCCTGTCTCTCCTCAAGGGATCCAGGCCCAAGGCTGCGGACACGGTTTCCGATATGATGCCGCGCTTTTCCTCATCGAGGTTTTGATTCAAAATCACGGCTACGGATAGGTTTTCTACGGTACCGGGCATGACGATAGTTTCCCGGGTTTCCTGATCAACTTCGAAGTTTTTGATGGATTCCGTGCGGGTGAAATCCGATTGACCGGTGCCCCCGTCCGTGTAGGTGGGTACGTCCAGGCCCCCTGATGCTCCTCCGGGGCTTCCTGTGCCCGAGTAGGCCTCAGAGGTTTCCTGATGGCTTCTTAAGATGCCGTCCCCTTCGGTACTGTAAGATGTTTTCGTGATCTTGACCTGATCCGCGTTCAAAACGGCCCTAACCTGACACACCACGTTCCCCGCACCCGCCACAGGCGTCAGAAGAGCCATCAAACGTCTTTCGAGCTCCCGTTCCACCTTTGCAGTGAGGTCAAGCAGAGCACCCGTAGCTAAAACCGCTTCCCCCTCAGGGGATGAAGGGGCGTAGTCGTGGGACAGCAGCTTGCCCGACCCGTCGATGACGGTCACATCCTGGCGGGAAAGACCTTCTACAGAACTTGCGACCAGGTTGACGATGCCCTGCACCGACGGGGCGGACAGCTCCATCATGGGCCTCACCTTAACCAACACCGCTGCCGTTGCCGGTTGCTTCTGAGAAACGAAAAGTGAGGGTTCAGGGGTTACGATGTGGACGCGGGCGTCCTCCACCCCCTGTATGGATTTTATAGTCCGGGCCAATTCCCCCGACAACGCCCTCATGTACTGAACTTTTCGCTCGAAGTCCGTGGAAAAGACACCTTTCGTGCCCATGCTCTCAAAGCCTACAACCCCGGAGGCGGGTAGTCCTTGGGAAGCAAGGGACAAGCGGGTCCTGTGCACACGATCCGAAGGCACCATAATGGTGCCCGAATCCGACAGTTTGTAGGGGATGCCGCCCCTTTCCAGCTCGCTGATTATGGTGCCTCCATCTTGAGGATCGAGGTTCGACCACAAGACCTCATAGGGTGTCCCCCGGGCAGTGGTTAGGACCACCACAAGCAAGATCACTAGCACAAGAGCGGCCCCTGAGATGACCGTAACCCTTTGCCTTTTAGCCAAATTGCCCCAGGTGTCCTTGACTCCCCTTGAAACCGTGTTCAAATTCGTAGACACCGTCCCCCCTCCTTATCAGACGGGCATCCTCATGATTTCCTGGTAGGCTTCAAGGGCTTTGTTTCTAACTGCAACCACCAGGTCAAGAGCGAGGCCCGCTTTCTCCACGGACAGGGCAGCTGTGTGAAGATCCCTTGCGCTGCCTGAGACCAAGTCCAATTGGGCCATCACAGACTCTTGATCGAGGTTTTGGAGGGCAGCCTTCGTTTTCTGAAGGATGCCCCCAAACGACACCGCGGGCAAGGTGTTGGGAGTAGGCGTTTTGTTTGAAACAGCTTTGACGTGTGGTGTGGCAATACGGTCGACTAACATGGTTAAAGTCCCCCCGACTTTTCATGAATGCTTTGCGCTTCTCTCTGTATGACCTGATTATGTTTTCAGGATCTCCAGGGCCCTTTGGGCCATAAGCCTTGCGGCTTCTATGGCTGTCACGTTGGCCTCGTATGCCCTCGTGGCTGCCATCAAATCCACCATCTCCGTGACCACGTCTACGTTCGGAAAAGCTACGTACCCCTGTTCATCCGCGTCTGGGTGGCCAGGCATATGAACCAGGTTGAACGGGCTTTTGTCCTCCAAAACCCCCGTCACGGCCACGCCTTTGGGTCCTTCCCCGGTTCTTCTTGACAGGATTTGACTGAACGAATACCTAGCTCCTCTGGGGGCAAAGGCCGCTATCTTTCTTCTGTAAGGCCCCCCCGTTTCGGTCCTGGTGCTTTGAGCGTTAGCCAAGTTTGAGGCGATGAGATCGAGCCTGAAGCGCTCGGCTGTGAGCCCCGAAGCACTGATCTCCATGGCAGAAAACAGTCTCACCGTCAGCGCCTCCCTTCGGTGGCGGCTTTCCTGATCAAAGCTAGGAATCCCGACAAGTGCCGGGAAACCGCCGCGTAGTACATGGCGTTAGCGCTGACTTCCGCCATTTCGAGATCCATGTCAACGTCCTGGGTCCCTTGTTCTGCGGTGCTTGCTTTGATCCCAGGCCGGGCGCCCAGGTGCCCTTTGTCCGTGGTGAGCAGAGTAAGGCCGGGCTTGCTGGCTCGTTTGAGGGCGTCTATGAAGTGGATGTCCTGTCTTTTGTAGCCCGGAGTTTCGCTGTTCGCAACGTTTTCCGCAAGGATCTCGTGACGAAGCCACGCTCCGTCAAGCGCCCGTTCCATAAGATTCACTATCCTCACGCAATCCCCCCCAAAAACACACACGCCTTCCGCACAAAGGCAAGAAGGCGTGCAAATTACCACCTTTCGGTAACCCAGCCGTCATGGCGAACGTGTTCGCTTTAGACCCGTGGCTTTGCGTCGCTGCCTTTCGACAGTTTTGCCTTTGTCGTACGCGGTACCCCTATTGGATTAATATGCAATTTTGTGGTGCTTACTTCTACAGGAATCCCCAAATCCCTTCTAACATAAAGGGATCTGTGCGTTGATTCAGCGCAATTTGCCCAGTTCTTCGAGTAACTTCGGGTTAAGCACCCTTATATAGGTGCCTTTCATGCCCAAAGAACGGGATTCTATGACGCCCGCGGATTCAAACTTCCTAAGCGCGTTGACGATGACAGAGCGCGTTATCCCTGCTTTATCCGCCACCTTGGAGGCCACCAGGTACCCCTCCATGCCTCCCAAGGCCTCGAAAATGTGCCTCATGGCGTTTAATTCCGAGAAAGAAAGCGTGCCTAAGGCCACCTGGACCGCGGTCTTCCTGCGAGCCTCTTCCTCCACAGCTTCCTGGTTGTGTCTCAGGATCTCCATGGCTGCAACGGTAACCGCGTGCTCCGCCAGGATCAGTTCCGGTGTGTCGAACTGTTTTTCGGGCCGCATAAGGACTAAAGTGCCAAGCCTCTCACCGCCCACGAACATGGGAAGGATAGTGCTATTGTGATCGAAATCTTCGAAAGACAACCGGACGTTGGCGGTGGTTTCCAGATATCCGAGCAGTTTTTCGTTAAATTCAGGGGGAAACTGTCTCTCATCCAGAGCCAGTTTGCACTCAAAGTCTTCGGAAAGGGCGCTTCCCAGGATGTGCCCCCCCTTGTCAAGCACGTAGGCGTTGCATCCTACCGAATCCCTTATGATTCGAGCACAGGCATGGAAATCAGCCTCAGTTGCTGCCATAAAAAACAGTCTGTTCATCCTGCGTGTTTTGTCCAGTAATGCCTGCAAAGCGTATTCCTCCTCGTCGAGAGAAGCCCGTTACAAAATGTACCGGGACAGGTCTCTATCCATAACCAAATCCTGTATCCTATCCTTAACGTACTCTTCGTTTACCACCACGTGCGAATCTTCAAGGCCTGGTGCCTCGAACAACACATCCTCAAGCAGCTTTTCCATGACCGTATGAAGCCTTCTCGCCCCGATGTTCTGAGTTCCTTCGTTGACCAAAAACGCCATCCGGGCTATTTCCTGCACCCCGTCCTCGGTGAATTCAAGGGTAACCCCGTCCGTGGCCAACAGCTCCGTGTACTGCCTTGTGAGGGAGTTTTGGGGTTCCTTCAGTATGCGGACGAAATCCTCCTGTGTCAAAGAGTCGAGCTCCACCCTTATGGGGAAACGACCTTGAAGTTCCGGAATGAGGTCCGCGGGTTTCGACACGTGAAACGCCCCGGCACCTATGAACAGAATGTGATCTGTCTTGACGGGACCGTACTTTGTCACAACCGTGGTGCCCTCAACGATGGGCAAAAGGTCTCTTTGGACCCCTTCCCTCGACACGTCAGGTCCTGCCCCTCTTTCCCTGCCCGCAACTTTATCCAGTTCGTCCAAAAACACTATTCCCAATTTCTCACACCGGTCTATGCCCCGAGATGCGATCTCGTCCTGGTCCACTAGTTTCTGGGCCTCTTCCTGAGCCAAAATCCTACGGGCTTCCTTAACGTTCACCCTTCTCTTTTTCACTCGCTTGGGGAGCAGCCCGCCCAAAATGTCCTGCATATTGACACCCATCTCCTGCATGGAGGAACCATCAAAAAACTCAAGGGTGGGCACCGACGAATCTTCCACCTCTATCTCCAGGCTCTCGTTCTCTAGTTCCCCCCGGGCAAGGCGTTCGCGCAAAAGCCGCCTCTCCGTGCGAGCCCGGCGGGTTCTTTCCTCGAAGTCATCGTCATCATCGAAATCGTCTTTAGCCTGGGGATTAAACAACATCTCGAAAGGATTTTTAGCCCGTTCCCTTCGTTTGGGTAGCGGGCACAAGTAGTCCACTATCCTGTCTTGGGCCAAGGTCTCCGCGTGAATCTTCACTTCCTCGTAGGCTTCGTTTCGAACCATCCGCAAAGCTGACTCAACCAAATCCCTCACGATGGAGTCCACGTCCCGGCCGACGTAACCGACCTCCGTAAACTTGGAGGCTTCCACCTTGATGAAAGGGGCGTTGACCAGTTTGGCAAGCCGCCGGCATATTTCCGTCTTCCCCACTCCCGTAGGACCGATCATGAGGATGTTTTTGGGTACGATGTCCTCCTGCAGGGCGCCCCCCACCCTCTGCCTTCTCAGGCGGTTTCTGATGGCGACGGCGACGGCCTTTTTGGCTTTGTCCTGGCCTACTATGAACTTATCGAGTTCGGCCACGATGTGCCTGGGTGTCAGATGATCCATTTTTCTGCCTCCTGCGAGGTTATTTCCCGGTTCCTATCTCTTCCACTATTATATTCTCGTTGGTGTATATACAGATGGATGAAGCGATCTTCAAGGACTCCAGGGCTATTTCCGCCGCCCCCATGTCGGTGAACCTCAACAGAGCTGTGGCCGCCGCTGCGGCGTAAGGCCCCCCGGAACCTATGGCAAGGACCCCTTCATCGGGCTCGATGACTTCACCCGTCCCGCTTATGAGCAGGATCCTGCTTTCGTCCATGCACAGTAGCATGGCCTGCAGCTGCCTCAAGATCCTGTCTGTTCGCCACTCCTTGGCAAGGTCCACCGCAGCTTTCAAAAGCTGTCCGGAAGTCTCCTCCAGGTGCCCCTCAAGCTTGTCGAACAGCGTGAGGGCGTCCCCCACAGAGCCGGCGAACCCCGCTAGGATCTTGTTCTTGTAGATCCTGCGGACCTTCCTGGCCCCCGATTTGAGCACCGTGTGGTTTGTCTCCAACGTGACTTGGCCGTCGCCGGCCATGGCCCCTTTGCCGTTTCTTCTCACGGCAAGGATGGTGGTGCCTACCACCGATCCCTTCTCCATGCTTATTCCCCTTCCTCGCCCTCTGCCTTAGCCCTAGGATGCGTTTTCACATAGGCCTCCTTGAGGGCCTGAGGCATAAGGTGGGTGTAGATCTGGGTAGTTCTCAAGCTCGCGTGCCCCAACATATCCTGCACGGATCTTAGGTCCGCCCCCCCCAACAAAAGGTGGGTGGCGAAAGAGTGTCTCAATGTATGGGGGGAGCATCGTTCGGGATCTATGCCCGCTTGCCTCACGTACTTGTCCACCACTCTCCTGAGAGATCTGATGGACAACCTTCCCCCGAATTTGTTCAGAAACAGAGGTTTTCTCAACGAGGTCTCTAAACCCCGGAGATCCCCGGCCAACTGGGGTCTACCGTGATTAAGGTAATCGCCCAAGGCATCCAGGGCCTCAGAGCCCACGGGGACGAACCTTTCCTTGCCGCCTTTGCCCTTAACCTGCAGGAAGCCCAAAGAGTAGTCGATGTCGCCCACGTCAAGATTCGCCACTTCACCTACTCTGAGCCCGCACCCATAAAGGAGCTCGAGCACAGCTTTGTCTCTCTTTTCAAGGGGGGTGGATCCTTGAGGGGCTGTCACCAGGTCTTCCGCCTCTTTTTGCGTTAGGGCTTTGGGCAAGGCTTTTTCCCTCTTTCTCCTGGGGGGATCCGCGATCATGCTGTCTTCAAGCAGACCCCTCTTGCGCAAAAACCCGATGAAACCCCTGACACAGGATGACTTCCTCGCTATGGAAGATCCTTTGTAACCGTTTTCCCTCAAGTGCCGCAGAAATTTCGAAAGGCTGTCCGGGGACAGTTGCTCTACGGTCAAGCATCCTTTTTCCACGCGGTTTTCCCCAGCTAGAAACGACAGAAACTGATCGAGATCGCTCGCGTAGGAGGCCTGGGTGTTGAAACTCTGGGATCCCGACACCCCGACCTGTGCCAAGAAGTGTTCCTGTAGGTCACACAAAAGTTGGTTCAAGGCTCACCTTCTCAACGCAAAGGACTTTTTCTCCAGACACAAACGTATGCTACCATTACAATTTTGCCTACGCAACTGTTTTCTCAATTTTCAACAGGTTTGGAATAGCCGCAGTCAGGGTTTCCGCAAACCGCACCCTTTTTCTTGCCCCCGTCAACCAAAAACCACCCGCACACCGGGCACACGGGCCCTGGTAGCGGTCTCTTCCACGACGTGAAGTCACAATCGGGATAGTTGGAGCACCCGTAAAACACCCTACCTTTCCTCGTCCTTCTCAAGACCATGTCCCCGTCGCACTTGGGACACTTAACTCCGATCTTTTCGTGGTAAGGGGCGGTGTTCTTGCATTCGGGGTAACCGGAGCAGGCGATGAACTTGCCGTAACGGCCCCTTTTTATGACCATAGGCCTGCCGCATTTTTCGCAATCGACCCCGGCAGGTTCGTCTTTAACCTCGAGCTTCTCGATGCTCTCTTCCGCCTTGTCTATCAGGGCTTTGAAGGGCGTCCAAAACTCGCGGATGATGGAGGTCCACTCCTTTTTCCCATCCTCAACGGAGTCCAGGTTCTTCTCCATACGGGCCGTGAATTTCAAATCGACTATGCTAGGGAAGTTCTCAAGCATGATCTCATCCACGGTTACCCCAAGCTCCGTGGGCACCAGGCGCCTGGATTGCCTTTCCACGTAACCCCTATCAGACAGTGTGGCGATGACGGGAGCGTAGGTGGACGGTCTCCCCACCCCGTTTTCCTCCAGGGCCTTCACAAGGGATGCTTCCGTGTACCTGGGCGGGGGCTCCGTGAAATGCTGATTCTTGTCAAGGCCCAACAGCTTCAAGATTTCACCTTCAGAAAGGGGAATGATCTCCTTGTCCTCTTCTTTGGACTCGTCCTGGCCTTCCTGGTAAAGGCGGGTGAACCCCGCAAACTTCAGCCGCGAGCCGCTGGCCCTGAATGTGTGGCCCGAGGCGTCAATGTCCACGCTGACAGTGTCGTACACGGCGGCAGCCATAAGGCTTGCAACGAAGCGTTCCCATATGAGCTTGTACAGTTTGAACAAGTCAGGCTTCAGAAAAGCCTTGATATCCTCAGGAACCCGCATAACGCTGGTGGGCCTGATCGCTTCGTGGGCGCCCTGTTCCCCAGCTTTCTTCCTGGGTTTTCTGGCTCTACCCGCGTACTCTGGACCGAATGTCTCTTTGATGTAGGCGGTGGCTTCTTCCACTGCGGAATCGGCCACCCTCACCGAATCCGTTCTCATGTACGTGATTAAACCCGTGTAGCCCGAGGGCCCCAAGTCCACGCCTTCGTACAGGATCTGAGCCAAAGTCATGGTCTTTTTCACCGTGAAGGACAGTTTTCTGGCGGCGTCCTGCTGAAGGGTGGAAGTGATGAACGGTAGGGGCGCTGTTTTGCGTCTGGTCTTGGGTGTGATCTCCCTGACCTTGAAAGGCCCCCCCTCAACATCCTTGACTACGGCGTCAACTTGGCCCTCGTTTGCAAGATCCGCCTTCTTCCCGTCTTTGCCGAAGTACCGGGCCTTGACCCTACCGTTTTTCCCCTCCAGGTCCGCATCCAGCGTCCAGTACTCCTCGGGCACGAAGGCGCTTATCTCCTTTTCCCTCCCCACCACTAGGCGCAAAGCTGCAGATTGAACCCTTCCCGCTGAAAGGCCCGCCCGCACCTTTTTCCAAAGAAGGGGGCTCAGGCTGTACCCTACCAGGCGATCGAGAACGCGCCGGGCTTGGTAGGAGTCCACCAAAGGTTTTTTTATGGGGGCGGGTCCCGCGAAAGCATCCTTGACCGCCTTTTCCGTGATCTCGTGAAAAGCTACCCTCTGTGCCGATTCGGGATCCAGATCAAGTATGTGGCACAGGTGCCATGATATGGCCTCCCCCTCCCGATCCGGGTCGGTGGCCAAGTAAACTTGGCTAGCCTTTTTCGCGGCGGCCTTCAGTTCTTTGATGATGGGTCCCTTCCCCCTTATGTTTATATATTGGGGGGAAAAACCGTCGGCCACATCGACCCCTAGTCTGCTCTTGGGCAAATCCCTCACGTGGCCAGACGATGCTTTGACGTCATACTTCGATTTCATGAACCGGGAGATGGTCCTAGCTTTCGTCGGCGACTCAACTATGATTAAAGGTTTACCTTTGCTTTTAGCCATGCTTCTTACAGACCCTCCAAAAGACGCGCGGGGGCGTATCTTCCGTCGCTTTCCCTCACCACCAAACCTTTGACCTCCAACACCCCTAAAGCTGCCATGATCTTTGCCGGGGGGATCCTTGGCATGCTCTCGGCCAACTGCTGTGCGGTGAGCGCCCCCTCTTTTATTCCCTGCATTATCACCGTTTGTTCTGCACCATCCGGAAAAGGTGCGATGCGTTCGCTCAAGTTTGGAACGTACTCATCCTCCCGACTTAGAAAGGATAGCACATCTTGTGCGCCCGTTACCAGGAAAGCCCCTTCCTGTATGAGCCTGTTGGTGCCCGAAAAGGCCGAAGAACGGGGGCTCCCGGGAAACGCCATGACAGGTCGGCCGAAACGGATGGCCCAGTCAACGGCCAAAAGAGACCTAGAGTCGTTACGAGCTTCAACAACAACCAAGCCCAGGGCAAGGCCCGGTATGATCCTGTGTTTTGCCACGTGGCGCCAAGGGGCCGGGGGGGTTTCGTCCCTGTACTCGGACAAAAATGCCCCAGGGACGGAAATGTCCTCGTGTTTCGACGACAACCCCCGGGGCAAACAGACCAAGGCCCGCCCATTGCCGTCAGAAACCCCTTGCCTAGCCTTGGTGGCGATGTCACCGGTGAGCCCGCACGCCACGGTCACCCCTGCCCGGGCCAATGTCTTGGACAGTTCGTAGCACAGGCTTTTGCCCAAAGATGTAGCCCTCCTCGCTCCAACGATGGCCACGCACACCCTATCTTGGGGCATCACGTTGCCCCTCACGTACAGGGCAGGGGGCTCGGGAACGCACCTTAAGTTCTCCGGGTAGCAGGGCGCATCTTTGTCCGCGAACCAAGTTCTCCCTTTGTTTTTCACGCTCACACCTGTTTTGTCGAAAACACAGTCAATATTCCCCAGCTTGCAACACTTATACCATAAGCTGTGGGGTTGGAAAAGCCCTTTCATAACCTACCTCCCCCTTGGAAAAAATGAAAAGGTTAGGGGGCGATGGGACTTGCGCGTGTGGAAAGCTTTCAGGTCCCTCTTCAGGCCGCCGAAAGGCAAATCGGAGAGGACCCGTTTTTCCCTGGGCAGAAGGCCTATGAAGGGGGAGTTGCCCGAACAAGATCCCGATCCGGGAAAACTTGGGCGCCTCACCAGAGATCTCGATGGCAACGTAAAACGACTGAAGGCTATCTTTCACGAATCCCGCTCCTCCGACGTGGTTTTTAAAGAGATCACTAGCCCCGTGCACAAAGCTCGCATCACCCTAGCTTACATAGAAGGGATAAGCGATTCCGATGCGATCCACACTACGGTGCTCCAACCATTGATGCTTCTTTCATCCTTACGAAAAGCGAGCAAAAATCTTCTGGATGACGTTCAAAGGGCGTTGGTTCCAAACGGGCAGGTCAGCAGTGTGACGACCTTTGACGGGCTTGTGGACGCCATGGTTCAAGGGGACCTGGTCGTTCTTTTG
>MTKW01008744.1_pt1 | contig 27202 bp, 28 predicted proteins | sample 1042761 | NCBI WGS metagenome assembly MTKW01 (sample SAMN06205366, study PRJNA360243) | anaerobic digester metagenome | biome: Wastewater treatment plant; feature: Anaerobic digester sludge; material: sludge; isolation source: anaerobic digester fed with sludge from wastewater treatment plant ...
AAAACCCCTGCTTCAGCTTTTGCTGAAACAGGGGTTTTGATGTGAGAAAGGTCTCTAGATCCTTCCAACCAGCTCAATGCCGGGCTTGAGGGTTTCTGCGCCTGGACGCCATTTAGCCGGGCAGACCTGATCGCCGTGCTTAGCAACGAATTGGGCCGCCTGCACCTTGCGGAGGAGTTCGGAGGCGTTTCTTCCAATGCTGTTGTCGTTTACCTCATAGGACACAATCTTGCCTTCTGGGTTGACGATGAAGCTGCCTCTCAGGGCAAGACCTTCTTCTTCGATATATACCTGGAAGTCCTGGCAGAGTGCGGCCGTAGGATCGGCAAGCATGGGGTACTTGATCTTTTTAATTGTATCCGACGCGTCATGCCAGGCCTTATGGGTGAAATGGGTGTCTGTCGACACGGAATAGACTTCCACACCGATTTTTTGGAACTCATCATATAGATCAGCTAAGTCTTCAAGTTCGGTGGGGCATACAAAGGTGAAGTCTGCTGGGTAGAATACGAAGACCGACCATTTGCCGAGAATGTCGTTCTTGGTGACCTTCTTAAATTCTCCGTCAACAAACGCATCAACTGTGAAGTCCATTACTTCCTTGCCAATAAGCACTAACAGATCACTCCTATGTATTTTTTCGTCTAGCTTCCATCAGCAAATCAAATACTAATGATAGCCGTTATCAATAGTATAGCCAGGGCGGCTAGGAATGTCAAGGGCCTTTTTCACTTTTCCCCAGTTCACCGGGGCCGAACTGGTTACCGAAAAAGACTTGTTGGGTGTTCCAGGTGCTCTGTTACTCTCACGCGAATTGTATCCTTGGAAGGACATGTGATATCGGCAGGGAAAAAATATAGAAGCGGTGGAGTCACTGGCAGCCAAATGGAGGTGGAGCATGATTAATGAAATATTGGGTGGAGCGAGAGTCTCCTATCCGAAAGACTGCGGCAATGCCCCCAAAAAAGGGATTCTTGCCGGTTTCTACAAGGCTTTTGCACAGGGCGATTGGGATTACATTCAGGAGCACACAGCAGATGCGCTGTCTTGGAACATTGTGGGGAAGCATGAAATTGGAAGCCAGGAGGAAGCCCTTGCTTTATGTCGGGAGCAGTTTTTCCGGGGTATCCAGGAAATTTGTCTGCACAATGTCATAACCCATGGCAATGTGGCTGCAGTGAACGGGGAGATCATCTTCGGGGATGGAACGAGCGTATTTTTCTGTGACATCTACAAGTTTGGCAGCTTTGGCAAGCAGGCAAGAGTGAAGGAAGTCACGTCATACGTGATCGGAGGGACAGGCCCTCACACAATTTAACGAATATCGTTAGATGAAAATGAGGCTGATTTCGATTCATGATCTGGGTTCTATGCTCTGCTTTTTCTGGCTTTTCGGGTGCTTTTCCTGCATCCAGCGAATACGAGGTATTCCAGCACTACGGGAAAGCTCCTCAGCAGCTTAGCGGGCACTATTAGAATTAACGTATGGGCGTTAACTAAGGTCAGTTAACGTTGGAAGGTTAATGGGGACAGGCCCCCACACAACTTAGCGAATTTCGGCAGACTCACTTGTTACGCGTGACAGTCCCTCACACAATTTGTCGACTTTTCGTCGAATTGGATAAAATTGTGTGAGGGACTGTCCCCTATTTTACTTTTTTGGCGGTTTCGTAAGCTACGAAAGCCGGACCGACTTCGGTTTCGTCTACAATGATGTCCAGGATAGCCGGCTGTCCGGCGTTGTTGGCTTCAAGGGCACGTTGGAATGCACCTTGCAGGTCATCTGGGTTTTCTACCCGTTCGCCGTAGCAGCCGTAGGCTTCTGCCATAGCCACAAAATCAGGCTGTACTTCAAAGTTGGTGGCAATGAAGCGGTTGCCCAGCGTTACTTGCCCGCGCTTCGGCCAGCCGAAGCTGAAGCTGTTCAGGATTACCCAGGTAATCGGTGCGTTGTGTTGGACCGCGGTGGGAACATCCTGGTTGTACATTTGGAATGCGCCGTCGCCGGTGACACAGACCACCTTTTTGTCGGGCATGGCCAGCTTTACCCCGACTGCACCCATGACGCCAGCGCCCATGCAGGTCTGCTCGCCTGGGGCAATATCTCCATTCCTGTCCAGCACTTTGTAGTAAGGGCTGTAGTAGGACCAGAGATCCTGGCTGCCGTTTTCGTGGACCATGATCGTGTTCTTGCCAAAGACCTGGTTCAGCTCGTAAACAACCCGCTTGCTCCTGATGGGCCGCTCATCGATCTTGCATTCTTCTGCAACGGCAGCCTCCAGGGCTTTTTTCTTTTCCATATTGGCCTTCTTCCGCTCATCCCACTGGGGCTGATCCGTAATCATGTCAAGGATGGAGGTTGTCACCAGCTTGGCATCGCCGAGGATAGCTACATCAGGTATCCAGTTGCGGCTCAGTTCAAAAGCTTCTATGTCGATTTGGATTAACTTGGCNNACTGTGATAACCAGGTCAGCGTCGTGATAGGTGTCAATGCCTAAGCGGTTGCGATACATGCCGACCTGGCCGAAGGCCAGCGGATGGTCTTCCTCGATGATTCCCCGCCCGCTTGGGGTGGTCATGATCGGCGCTCCAAGGCGCTCTGCCAATGCCTTGATCTCGTCATGGGCACCGGAGCGCCTTGCTCCGCCGCCGGCTACAATCAAAGGCCTTTTAGCTTCGGAAATAATGTCCACAGCTTGGCGAACCAGGCTGGGATCACCCATCGTTCTAATGTATCTCTTGGCTGGTACATAATCCGGGATCTCTGCTACAGCTCGGCTTACGTTTTGGGGCAGCTCGATGAAAATCGGCCCGGGCTGTCCATTGGTAGCAAGATAAAACGCCCTGTGCATCACCCAGGGGATTTTTGCCGGGTGGGGGATTTTCACACTCCACTTGACAATGGGCTTCATAATTCCGACCTGGTCGGTCTCCTGAAAGGCCCCCTTGCCGTCTTTCAATGCGTCTACGCCAGGGGCGATAGCAATTACCGGGGCACAGGTGGCCGCGGCTTCCAGGAGGGGTGCGGTTAGATGCATAACCCCGGGACCCTCACTTGCATAGCACACAGCCGGCAGACCTGTGGCCAGGGCTTCCGCCATAGCCATGAATCCGCCTGCGGCCTCGTGGCGAACCTGGATCGCCTTAATAGACGATTCGTCGTAGAGATCGTCGTACAAATCTTCGGGGCTGCTCGGCAGACCATAGACAAACTTTATTCCTTCCATTTTTAGTGCATTCACTACTGCCTGCCAACCAGTCATTTTTGCCATGTTTTTCACCTCGTCTATTGCTTTTAGCTGCCAGGCAGAACATTATCAGCCGGCAGCCGGTACGTCAGTCTTGCGACTATAGTCTACCATAAAAGGAAGATAAGTAAAGTTTAGCCAGATTTAGGCGGAAATATCAACTGTGCCGCCCCTCCTAGGGTTATTATCAAAAGGATCTGATTTTAGGCACAATTATAAGGGGAAAGGGAAGTAAGTTTGTTATTAAATAATTAATGTCTGTTGGCAGGATAACCAGGAAATACCATAGAATTTCACACTAATCAATTTGAAGCCGAGGGGGGTTCGTTTATGTCACTTGCGAGGAAACTGAACTCAGTCAGATTTAAGCTTATTGTCGTGCCCTTACTGCTTTTGTCCCTTGCCATTGCTGCCCTTGCCGTTGCCACTTTCGGCCTGGTAAGGAGAAATATGATCCTTGGCATGCAGCAGCTTGGTTTTGAACTGGTTGAACAGGCGGTGCTTCGCATCGCAGACAACAATGAGGCTTTGGCGGCAGTTGAAGACCTGTTGGAAGAGAAGCTGCTGACCGCAGCCAGGATCGCAGTTTCCAACCCTGAGGCTATGACCAGTGAGAACTTGACCAAGATGGCGGGGGATGTGGACGTTGATGCCATCCATTGGTACAATGCGGACCTGGAGATAGTTGCCTCCGCTTTCGACCTTTACTTAGGCTGGGTGGCGACTCCTGACCATCCTGTCAGCCGCTTTGCGTCATCCAATCAAAGCTATTTAGTGGAAGAGATACGCAAGGACACCGAATCGGATAATTACTACAAGTACGCTTATATGCGGGGCCCCCAAGGTGAACTTGTGCAGGTGGGCGTTCTCGCCAACACTGTACAAGCCCTCACCGACAGGTACAGCAACCAGCTCTTAGTTGAAGAGTTGGCCTCCAATGAAGGCGTTGTATTTGCAGCGCTGATGGATCGGGAACGCAGAGTTTTCGCCCACAGCAACCATGATCGAATTGGCGCAGTCCTTACAGATGAGGGGTCCTATGCAGCGGCGGTACGGGGCGAGAATTACGCTTCGGAGTATTACTATGCCGCAGGGGATGTTACCGTCTATGATGTGATAGTCCCGGTCTTTCTCGGCGGCGAACACGTTGGTGCTCTCAACATCGGGCTTTCCATGGCCGATGTGCAAGGTTCGGTACGTCAAATCTTAATGAGAATCGTAGGCATTGGTGCAGTTTCCTTTGTAATCTTGGGTGCAGTGCTGCTCTCCATCTCGCTGGGGATTGTCAAAAGCCTGGATGCGGCAAAGTCACATCTTTCCCTCTTGGCTGACGGCGACTTTTCCCAGGAGATTCCTGCCAAGTTCCTGCAGAGGCGGGATGAGTTCGGCGAGGTGGCCCAGGCGGTGGAGCACACCCAAACGTCGATGAAAAACGTGCTGAACGAGCTGACCAAGGCCTCCCTGCAAATAGCCGGCACCAGCCAGCAGCTCTCCGCTTCCACCGAGGAGACCAGCGCTTCTATTGAAGAAGTTGCCAGCACCAGCAATCAGTTTGCCGCGACTGTAGAGCAGATGAATACTAACTCCCAGGTTATGGTTAAGTCGGCGAATCAAATCCTTGACTCCACCCAGAGCGGCAGCCAGGGCGTTGCTGACGCCATTGCCAGCACCGAAGAACTGAAGGAAGCAATGCGTGAGATAGCGTCCACGGTGGAGGGCCTAGGCCGGCAGTCCCGGGAAATTGGGGAAATTGTGGAAGTGATCACCGGCATTGCGGACCAAACCAATCTCCTGGCCCTCAACGCCGCGATTGAAGCCGCCAGGGCAGGCGAACACGGCAGAGGCTTTGCTGTAGTAGCGGATGAGGTGCGCAATCTGGCGGAGCAGTCAGCCAACTCCACCACCCGGATTATCAGTCTAATCCAGAGCATTCAGGCTGAAACCGAGCGGACAATTGCAGGCATTGAGCAAGGGGTTGAGAGGGCAGAAGCCAATGCCCGGATCGTGGGTCAAACCGGCAATCTGATGCAAGAGATCATTGACTCCGTAACCGGCATTATTACTCAGATTGAGGAGATCTCCAGAGGGATTTTGGAGATTAACTCGGGCAGCCACGAGATGGCGGCCACAACAGAAGAACAGTCGGCGTCCATTGACAGCATCGCGGCTTCCGCACAAGAGTTGAGCAATATGGCGGAGCATCTGCAAAACTTGGTTGCACAGTTTAAACTAAGTTAACCTTTTACCACAAAGGAATTCCATTTTCGTTAAAGAACCTAGCGAGTAGTACCGATATCTTTACTAACCCAGCAAGCAATGACTGGATTTCGGCAGCGCTAGGTTCTTTTTGGCAGAAATAACGCCACAAGGGGGTGCAGTATGTCAGTACGTTATTGGAATAAGGAATGGCTGTTAGACACCGTTTTCACCCAAATGCGGGCCATGGTCCGCCTCTGTGATTTGGAAACCAACCGCATTCTGCTGATCAACGATTTTGCCCGCCGGGAATTTGGCTTGGCGGAAGGCCAGCTGTGCTGTGCAGATCCCCACAGCGAAAGGTGCGGCTGCCTGAGCAATGAGGTTTTGAGAAACAACCCTGAGCAGACCCTTCACTTCCAATGGTATGACCCCCGTGGGGACCGCTGGCTGGAAAGACATGTTCAGGCGGTAACGTTAGGTGATGCACTGGTGCGCCTGGAAATGACATTTGATTTAACTGACAAGCACTCCCGGGGCAGCATGCCGGATAAAGAAGACTATTACAGACGGATCGTGGAGTCCATCGGCGATGCCGTCATTGTTACCGACAGGTCGGGAAGAATCACCATGATGAACCCGCAGGCGGAGATGCTGACGGGCTGGCATGATGCGAGCGGCGTGGGCAAGGAACTCTCGCAGGTCTTTCAGATTGTCAGCGCCCACACTCGTGAGCCTATGCTCAATCCTGTGGGCAAAGTACTGGCCAGCGGGGAAATCGTTGGTCTGGCCGACCACACCGTGCTGATCTCCAAGGACGGTGTGGAGTACCACATCGCTGACAGCGCCGCCCCGGTGAAGGATTCAGAAGGGAATATCCATGGTGTAATCCTGGTCTTCCGCGATGTTTCCGAAGAGTACAAGCAGGGGGAAAAGCTGCGCCGCAGCGAAGAGCGTTTCCGCACCTTGATGGAAACATCCATCAACGCGATTGCACTCCATGAAATTATCACAGACAGCGAAAATCAGCCTGTTGACTATCGTTTCTTGGAAGTGAACAAAGCCTTTGAGGAGCTGACAGGTTTCACTGCCGCGGAGTTAATCGGGAAGACGGTGCTGGAAGTGATGCCTAAAACGGAGAAATTTTGGATTGAAACCTACGGCAAGGTAGCCCTGACAGGTGAACCGATGAGGATTGAAAATTTCAGCCAACAGATCGGGAAATACTTTACGGTGCGGGCGTACAGCCCTATACCAGGCCAGTTCGTAACCGTTTTTGATGATATTACTGAACGGAAACAGATGGAACTCAAACTCAGGGAACAGGTCTACAAAGACTCCCTCACCGGGCTGCACAACCGCCATTACCTGGAGAGTCAGCTGCCCGGTTTGGACAACGAGCAGCAGCTGCCCCTCAGCGTAATCATTGGCGATGTGAACGGACTGAAGATCATCAATGATTCAATGGGGCACCACAAAGGCGATGAAGTGTTAAAGGGCGCAGCCAGGGTGTTCCACACCGTGGCCCGTCCTGGTGATGTAGTTGTGCGCTGGGGAGGGGATGAGTTTCTGCTCCTTCTGCCTAGAACCGATGCTGAACAGGCCCAAAAGATCTGTCTAGAAATTGACCGTCTCAGCCAGGAGATGGATCAAACCGGCTTGGAACCCAGCATTGCCATGGGTTTGGCAACTAAGACACAGGCGGCAGAGGACATTGCGGACGTGTTCCGCAGTGCAGAAACTAATATGTATCAGCATAAAATAAGCAGTGCCAGGAGCCGCAGAAGTGCTCTGGTGCTTTCCTTGCGGCAGGCTTTGGCTGAGAAGAGCCATGAAACGGAGGAGCATGCCCGCAATCTCCAGACACACGCCGTCAACCTGGCCCAGAGGATCGGGCTGCCGGACAGCGAAGTGGTTACCAGCTCCTTAGTTGCTGTTCTGCACGACATTGGCAAGGTTGGGATCTCTGAGCGCATCCTGGACAAGCCTGGCCCTTTAACTGAGGAAGAATGGCAGGTGATGAGGCAGCATTGTGAAATTGGCCACCGTATTGTAGCTTCCTCGCCGGACCTTTTGGATGTGGCGGAAGGTGTGCTCTACCACCATGAAAGGTGGGACGGGAAGGGATATCCCCACGGCCTGAAGGGGGAAGAGATCCCCATTAGCGCCAGAATTGTTGCTTTAGCGGATGCCTTTGACGCCATGACCTCGGACCGTGCCTACCGCAAGGCGTTATGTCGAAACGCAGCCATGGAGGAGATCGCATCTGGGGCAGGCTCCCAGTTTGATCCCTACTTAACCCGGGAGTTTCTAGCCATGCTGAAGGAGCAGCTGAACGGAGCGTTAACCAAGCAGTAGACGAAGTCAACTGTTCATTTAGGAGCCCTAAGGGGCTCTTTTTTGTGCTTCGGCTGCGAATAGCATCACATGCAGGCAGGTGTTTAGCTAAATGTGTCAAATGTAATCCGAAATATAACTTTGTAAAAGGTTAATACAGGCAAAACGAGGGAGCCCCTGCCTGTTTGGAGGGATATCTATGAAGCAGCAAGATGCGCTGATGGAACGTATCCTGGCCTATGCGAAAAGGGATGATCGCATAAGGATAGTCACTTTGGAGGGGTCCCGGGCCAACAGGAACGTGCCTGAAGACGAGCTGCAGGACTATGACATCACCTACTTTGTCACCGAACTGGACCCCTTTGTGCAAAATGAGAACTGGCTGCAAAGCTTCGGCGAAATCATTATAATGCAAAAACCTGAGGATATGGAGCTCTTTCCCCCGGCGGAAAAGGGTTTTTCCTTTCTTATGATCTTTGCTGATTACACCAAGCTTGATCTTACGGTGCGCAGAGTGGAGGAACTGGATGACTATTTTGCCCATGACAAACTGGTAGAAGTGCTGCTGGATAAGGATGCAAGAATCAAAGGCGAGATCATTCCTTCGGATGAGGACTTCCATATAGCAAGGCCCACAGCCCGCTCCTTTGACGATTGCTGCAACGAGTTCTGGTTTGTCTGTACCTATGTCGCAAAGGGCCTGTGCCGCAGGGAGATCCTCTTTGCCCTGGACCATATAAACTTTATTCTCCGGCCTGAACTCCTGCGCATGATCGCCTGGAGGGTCGGGCTGGAAAAGGGGTTTAACTTCAGCCTTGGCAAGAACTTTAAATACCTGGATAAGCACATTTCCCCCCAGCTTTGGGAAAGGCTTGTTTCAACCTATGCCCTGGCGGGATATAACGAGGCCTGGCGGGCACTTTGGACGATTCAGCAGCTGTTTAGAGAGGTTTCAAAAGAGGTCGCAGCTCTTCTTGGTTGCGCCTATCCGGACTATGACCGGAATATTACACTTTATACTGAAGCTATGTATCGGGAGTATTGGCTAGAGGGGTGAGGTATTGAGTCTCAAGTTTCGGGCAGATGTTGTTGTGGCAGGGGGAGGCCCCGCCGGTATCTGTGCGGCCATAGCCGCAGGGAGATTAGGCTGTAACACTCTTTTAATTGAGAGATACGGCTTTCTTGGAGGTATGTCCACCATTGCAGGGGTTTATCCCTGGATGACTTTTCATACCGAACAGGGCAGGCAGGTGATTTACGGCATCGCCCAGGAGATCGTAGATCGCTTGGTGGAATCGGGAGGTTCTCCCGGCCATCTGCGTGACACCATCGGCTTTGTGCATACCGTAACCCCCTTTGATGGTGAGATTTTCAAGCTGCTTGTCCTGGATATGCTGCGGGAAGCTGGGGTAAAGGTTCTGCTGCACAGCTTTGTGGATGAAGTTGCTGCCGTGGGAAACAGGATCAAATCAGTGCGGGCGGCGACTAAGGGAGGAAAGGTCGACATCGCGGCGGACATGTTTGTGGATGCCACCGGCGACGCTGATCTGGCCTTTCTGGCTGGAGCCCCTGTGTTCAAGGGGAGGGACTCGGATCAGCAGATGCAGCCTATGACCATGAAGTTTCGCATGCGGGGGGTCGACACCCCGGCAATCAAAGAGCGGATCCTGGCCGAGCCCGAGAACTTTTATCCAAAGACACCAATTGACGAACTGCACGAACTTCCCCTAACCGGTATTCAGGGTTTCTATCGGGAGTGGCAGCAGTCTGGGCTGCCCATCAAGCGAGATCAGGTGCTGCTTTTCGTCGGGCCGGAGCATGATGAAGTGCTGGTCAACTGCACACGGGTGCAGGGCCTGGACGGCACAGATGTAGAGGATTTAACCAGAGCCGAGGAGGAAGGCAGAAGGCAGGTTATGATGATGGCCCGCTTTCTGAAAGAGTGTATTCCCGGATTTGAGCAAGCAGTAATTTCTTCTGTGGCGCCGCAGATCGGTATTCGCGAGACCAGGCGCATTGATGGGCTGTACAGTCTTGGAGCGGAGGATGTGATTGAAGGCCGCAAGTTTGCAGATGTGATTGCAAAAAGCGGGTATCCCATCGACATTCATGATCCTTCAGGTGCGGGAGTTACAGCTGCCTGGATCAAAGGGGACGGCGCTTACGACATCCCCTACCGCTGCCTGGTGCCGAGGGGAGTTGACAATCTGCTGGCTGCCGGACGCTGCATTTCTACATCCCATGAGGCCCTGGCCACAACAAGGCTCACCCCCAGCTGCATGGCCACAGGCCAGGCTGCAGGAACGGCTGCTGCACTGGCTTTTCAGGCTCAGGTTCGCCCTGCTGAAGTGGACATCAATGAACTGCAGCAGGCGCTGCGCAGGCAAAACGCCTATATTTAGGCTGTGTTTGCGGCTCAGCTGACCACTCTGTCCTTGCCGCTGGTTTTGGCTTGCAGGAGCAGGTGGTCCACTCTCCGCAGCAGGGACTGTTTAGTGTCATGTTCCTCGAAGGCTGCCACCCCAAAGCTGCAGGTGATTCTTTCTGCAATCTCAGGGAAGTCTTGGCTAATGCACTCTTTGATGCGGCCGGCTACTTCTTCCGCATCTTGAATACCTGTCTTGGGCAGCAGGATCACAAATTCATCCCCGCCCCACCTGGCGAAAATGTCTGTGTTGCGAATGGAACCGCTGACTGAGACAGCGACATTTTTCAGTACGTTGTCACCGACAATATGGCCGTAGTTGTCATTGATGCCCTTAAAGTTATCGATGTCAAAGAGAATGATGGAAAGGGGACTGCCGGACCGTTCGGAATAGTCCATCCACTCATCCAGGGCATCATCAAACTTCTTGCGGTTGTAGATGCCGGTCAGGGGATCCTTGGAAGAGAGTTCAAGGAGTTCCCGGTTGGCGATAAAGGTCTTCCTCTTAGTAGTCTCCACCCAGCAGTAGTTGATGTTCGTATAGATCAGCAAAATGGCTTGGTAGGCCACGATTCTGTAAAACTCGGCTGTCTGCAGCCCCTCAAGCTTGTGGGCGGCGGATGCAAAAAAGGCAATGCTGAAACAAACAGTAATAATCTGGGAGAAAACCACCTTGTTCGGAAGCAGGTAAATTGCCAAAGTTATGACCATTAGGGCTAATATGCTGAAGTAGTTGAGGGAGTCGTACTCCGCCAGGGTGAGCAGGTAGGTGACTGCCATCATGGTCTGATAGAAGGTGATGACATAAATCAGCTGCCTGTACTTCACAGTCTTGCCCGCGATGAAATAGACTGCCACGGAAACAGCAATAAACATCAGTCTGACAAATGCAGTCTTTGCAAAGAGGGGCGTGCCGCCCTCGGTAAAGAAGCTGTTAATCAGGAAGAACCCAAGTATCGCACCGAAGACAAGGGCAATATGCGCGGTTATATTCCTCGACCCGGCTAAGCTGTCGGCCAAGAATTCGTCCTCTATGGACTTGTCCATAAACTCGCCAAGCAGGGATATTTTATAGTTCTTTTGCTTGTTCATCGTTCTGACCTCGAAGTCCTTATTTGCCATCTGTTGGCACAATATGGATTATATTTAAGATTGTAACATGTAAAAAGCAAAAAAAGAAGGGCAAGAACTTCTTAAGGGGTGGTCATATGTTCAACTGGGACAGCAGGAGCCATATCGAAGAGATGGCGGACTTTAGAGTGGAAAGGCCGGAGTTCATTATCAACTGGATCGGGCAGGCGGGTTTTGTGTTCCAAACCGCCGGTGGTGCCGTGATCTGCATCGATCCCTACTACTCCAACTCCATTGAACGCTATGAAGGGCGTCCTGCCCGGCGCATGTGGTATAACAAGTTCAAAATAGCGAACTTCCGGCCAGGCTTGGTGCTCTGCAGCCATGACCACTTAGATCACACCGATCCAGAGACTCTGCCCCTAATCTATACTTATTCCGATGCGGTTTTTGCGGGTCCGCCTTCCAGCATATCGCACATGAGGCGGATGCGGTTCTGCAATGAGCGGCTGCTGGAACTGAAAATCGGTGAGAAGTACCGGTTCAGGGACGTTGTATACACACCTGTTTTCGCCGCCCACACTGAGGACAGCATGGGCTTCATATTCGAAATTGAAGGAGTCAAAGTCTATTTCACAGGCGACACCTCCCTCAGTGCACCCCTTTTTGAGCATGAAGGAGTTGATGTGCTGCTTGCCTGCATCAACGCCAAGTACGGCAATTTGACCATTGAAGAAGCAGCAGTCCTCTACCGCCGGCTGGGGGCCAAGCTGTTGATCCCCATGCATTACGGCCTGATTCCCAATAACACTGTGGATGTCAGCCTCTTTGTGCAGCATTACGAGGAGGAGGAAATCCGGTGCCTGGTTATGGACGTAGAACAGCACTACTATTTCAAAAAAGCCGGTGAAGTGATCGAGGTCCGGAAGGAAAAGTAAATATCCGCGCAGCCTCTGCCGCCTTGAGCAAAGCCATTTTCAGCGCTCTTTGTAAATAATCCAGAAAAAATTTAAATTCCAAGCAGGAGATTTAGTAAACGCGTCTAATTAGGACATCAGAACTTTTAAAACGTTTCAAATCAACTTTGTGGGCAGTTGGAGGTAGGGGTGTGAAGGCCAGAGACAGTTCTCGCAAAGGGAATCCAAGAAAAAAAGTAACCATCGAAGATGTGGCAGAACACCTCGGTGTATCTAAAGCCACAGTTTCCTTGGCACTAAACGACAGCCCCCTGGTTGCGGAAAAGACAAAGGCAAGGGTCAAGGAGGCAGCCCGCAAGCTTAACTATCGGGCAAACTTCTTTGCCAGCCGCCTGTCACAGGGCACTTCAGCAACCATCGGCCTTTTTGTGCTTGGGGGCGAGGCGGAATCCATCTGGACACTGCCTTCCAGCTGGATGTTCTATCATCCAATCATGCAGGGTGTGGTCCACGAGCTCTCGGCAGAAGGCTACCGTCTGATGTTCGAAGTGGTCCGCACAGAAGAGGCTATGGAAGGCAAAGTGCTGTCAAAGGCAGTTCAGGAAGGTTTCCTGGACGGAATCATCCTCCTTGTCCAGGAGGATATCTCCTACGATTTTGTGGAGATCGCTACAGAAATGGAATTTCCTCTGGTCGTCTTAAACGCGCGCATACCCGCCGATGTAAGCTCTGTCAAGATCGACAATGAGGCCGGGGCGAAAAAGGTGATAGCCCACCTGATGGAGCTGGGGCATGAGCGTATAGCCTATATCGGCGGCCCTGTAAAGGACCTTAACGCCCTGGAAAGGTATAAGGGTGTCATGCGGGGAGCCAGGGAGGCAGGGCTGCCTCTGCGGGATGAATATCTCAAAGTTGGCAATTGGCGGATCGAATCCGGAGAACAGTTTGCTAAGGAGCTCATGGAACTTGACGAGCCGCCCACCGCCATTTTCTGTGCCAACGACCAGATGGCGGTCGGTGCGATCCTCAGCTTACAGGCTTTGGGATACGACGTTCCGGGAGATGTGTCTGTGGCAGGTTATGACAACAGCGAGATTTGCTCCATTATCAATCCGCATATCACCTCTGTCCAGCAGTCTCTTGAGGTAATGGGCGAAATAGGTGCCCAGGAGGTTTTGCGGCTGATCCGCAATGGGGTTTCCCTGGCACGCCACACCAAGCTCGAGCCCGAGCTGGTTGTCCGTGAATCAACCGCTCCATGCAGGGAGAAGCAGGCAAGGTAGAAACAATGGATGATTGAAGGATGCCTAAGCATGCTAGGCTAACATCATCCTCTCTTTTTGGCAACAATATAAAACGGTTTAAATCAATTCTGGCAAATAGTGGAGGTGAACAGATGGAACCCAGAGCGGCTGAACTCGTGGACCAGCTTATTGACGAGACCTTGCCCCGGGTGGTGGAGCTGCGGCGCAAACTTCATGCCCGTCCGGAACTAGGCTTTCAGGAGAAAGAGACCACTGCCCTGATTCGGCAAGTTTTGGGAGAGCTTGGCCTGGAGATTTGCGAGATGAACCTGCCCACAGGCGCTGTGGCGGTCCTTCAGGGGGGGTCTCCCGGGCCCTCCGTCGGCTTAAGGGCGGACATAGACGCCCTCCCCATCGAGGAAAAAACCGGCCTGCCTTTTCAGTCGGCCAATCCCGGGGTGATGCATGCCTGCGGCCATGATGGACATATGGCAATTCTGCTGGGCACAGCACTAGTGCTTCGTCGGCTTAAGGAGCATTTGAGCGGCAGTGTAAAATTCATCTTTCAGCCCGCTGAAGAACTGCTGCAAGGGGCAAAACAGATGATTGAGGCCGGTGTGCTGGACGGTGAGCCCTTGGAACGCATTTATGCACTGCACCTTTGGCCCCAGGTTCCTTTTGGGCACATCGGTGTTCTGCCTGGAACCGCCATGGCTGGCGCGGATCGGTTTTCTGTTACCATCCAGGGCGTTGGCGGACACGGCGCCAATCCCCATTTGGCGAGAGATCCCATCATTGCCGCGGCCCACTCCATTACCATGCTGCAGACCATTGTCAGCCGGGAGACCAATCCAGCTGAACCAACAGTGGTCAGCATAGGCAAGATCCAGGGAGGCTCAGCCTACAACACCATCGGGGATTCGGCAACCTTCGAAGGTACGGTGCGAACCACCGGCAGGGACGCCTATGACAAAATACCGGGAGTGTTCCGTACCCAGCTGGAAGGTATTGCCCGAGCAACAGGAACGGAGATTGCCTGTGATTACAGGCGCCTTTGCCCGCCCCTGGTCAACAGCAGGGATGCGGCCTCGGAAGTGCTGGAGCTGAGCAGGTCCTTGTTTGGAGAGGACAGAGCCCTTCAGCTGACAGCCCCCACCATGGTGGCGGAAGACTTTGGCCTGTTCTTGGAAAAAACAGCCGGCTGTATGTTCTTCTTAGGCATTGGCGAGGAGAGGCTGCTCCACACCCCAACCTTTGATTTTGCTGAAGAGATACTCAAAACAGGGATGAAGCTCTTTGTGATGCTGGTACTTTCAAAGCTGTCTGGCAGATCTGGATGAAGACTCCAACTAGAAATACTACGAAGATAGGATGTGACAGGGAATGACAAAAGCTGTGAACTTGCGCAGCGCACCAGAACCAATTTGCGAGATTCCAAAGGAAATGTTCACTGTAGGCAGGGGGGTCTATGAAGGCAGGCTGAATCTCTTGCGTGAAAGAATGCAGGATGCCGGCTTGGACTTTGTTGTGATTTATGCCGACAAGGAGCATGGAGCCAACTTTTCCTACCTGACCGGTTTCAGCCCCCGCTTTGAGGAGGGCCTGCTGATTGTTGCCCCATCGGGGACGCCAACGCCAGGGCTTCCTTCGTCGGCCTGAGCGCCACCCACAGCGAGGGAGAACTTGTCCGAGCAGTTCTGGAGGGCGTTGGCTTTGGGCTGGGGGATTCAGTGGAACTCCTTAGGTCGGCAGGTTGGGACGGAACCTCTCTCCGTATCCTCGGCGGAGGCGCCCGCTCGCCCCTCTGGAAAGAAATTATTGCCAGCATTACAGGATTAAGCCTGGAGACAGTGAATATAGATGAGGGACCGGCTTTGGGCGCTGCGATTCTGGCAGGTGTAGGTGTAGGTGCCTACGCAAGTGTGCTGGAAGCGTCTGACTCCATCATCAAGGTGGAGCACACCGTAGAGCCGAACCAGGCTTGGCAAGGAGTTTACCAGGAGCTCCACGAGGTGTACAAAGACCTGTATCCGGCACTGAAGCATGCCTTTGACAGCCTGGCCAAGTTTTCATGATTAGGGATGTGACGCAATGAAGGAAAGGCAACAAGAGATTCTGGTGATCGGCAGTTTTATGATGGATCTTGTGGTGCGTACGCCGCGGGTGCCTGAAGAAGGCGAGACCATTATCGGCATCAGCTTCAACCGCTTTCCGGGCGGCAAGGGTGCCAACCAGGCGGTGGCCGCTTCCCGCTTAGGCGGCAAGGTGGCCATGGCGGGCAAGCTGGGGGAAGACGGTTTTGGCGACATCTTCCTGTCGGTGCTGGGGGAAGAAGGCATTGATGCCGCCCATGTTCTGAGGGATGGGCAGGCTGCAACAGGCATCGGCTCCATTACCCTCGACGAAGCGGGGAGCAACCGCATTGTGGTTGTCCCCGGCGCCAATATGCACTATACGGTGGAGGAACTGCGGGAAATTGAAGCAGTGATTGCCCAAAGCGGCATCGTGATGCTGCAGCTGGAGATGGATCTTGCTGTGATCTGCGAGGCAGTTAACCTGGCCCACAAGCACAACGTGCCTGTGCTGCTTAACCCGGCGCCTGCGCAAAAGCTCCCGGATGAGCTGCTGGCTAAGGTCACCTACTTAACGCCAAATGAGACGGAAGCTAAAATCCTGTCAGGCATAGAAGTAACAGATGCGGCTACAGCGGCTGAAGCCGCCCAGGCCCTCCGTGCCAAAGGGGTTAAGAACGTAGTCATTACCTTAGGGGACAAGGGTGCCTTAGTGGCAGGCGAAGAGGGAACAGAGCATGTACCGGGCTTTGCCGTCCAGGCAGTAGATACAGTGGCTGCGGGAGATGCCTTTAACGGGGCCATGGCCTTGGCGGTGGTGCGGGGTGAGTCTTTGGCGAAAGCCGCCCGCTTTGCCAACGCAGTAGGCGCCTTGGCTGTGACCAGGCCCGGGGCAATTCCTTCTTTGCCCACCAGAAGTGAAGTTGATAAGTTTTTGTCGGGGAGGGACTAAAATGGATGTAAAGCAACTGCTGAAAGAAGCGATGACGGTTGAGGCCCAGGCTGTGCAGGCCCTGCTAGATCAAATCGACGATAACTATGTTGCCGCGATTGAGCTGATCCAAAAATGCGAGGGTAAGGTGGTCATCACCGGGGTCGGCAAGTCCGGCATCATTGGCAAGAAGATGGCGGCATCCTTTGCCAGCACAGGCACGCCCGCCTTCTTTGTCCATGCCACTGAAGGCGTGCACGGCGATTCAGGTATGATCAGCAAGGATGATGTGGTGATCTTGGTTTCCAACAGCGGGGAAACAAGCGAGGTTCTGGGTATGCTGCCCATTCTGGAACAGATTGGCTGCAAGAAGATCTCTATTACCAGAAACCATGAATCTACCATCGCCAAGGCCTGCGATGTCTCAATTGCCTATAAGTACGAAAGGGAGGCGGACCATCTCAATCTGGCCCCCACCACAAGTGCGGTCTTGACGTTGGTCATTGGAGATGCCTTAGCGATTACATTATCGCAGCTAAAGGGGTTCGGCCCGAAGGATTTCCACCGCTACCATCCCGGCGGCAGCCTAGGGGCTATGCTGAGCAAGAGCAATCCCAACTAAGGCATCGGTTCTTACTGTTGACATTAGAAGCTTTCACTTGTGCAGTTGAACCTGCCAACCCGCGAAGTTGAATCGCAATCTAGATAGAAAACACACCTTCTAAGGCTCTGGCCTTTGACGAAGGTGTGTTTTTTCATTTCGCACAGCTGAAATACGGTGTGCGCAACAAAGAGGAAAATATGCGCAAAATAATACAATTAGGTTAGCATAAGAAGGAGAAAGTGATCTTTTGGAGAAAGATAAAACGCGATTGTATAGTGTTATGATGCATTAGTGCTTTTGCGCAAATTGCGCAAATCAACCTCGGAGAGGTGCAGTATGATACAGACTTGTGCACAGCTTTTGCAGGATTATGCAGGGTCTCGAAAGGTCTACAGATCAGAAAAACTTAAGTTCAGCGGCGTTCAAGACCAGGATGTTTATAACATCGCCCCTCCTGTGCCTGACGAGAGCGGATGGGTCATTCCTGCCAGAGTCGAGCCCCGCACGTCTGAAGATTCCCAGGTAATGTTCTTCCGGCAACAGGGAGATGTCTGGCAGCTGGAGCCAAGCCTTCCCGTGTTCCGTTTGCAGGATCCCTTTTGGACCTATATTCACGGAGAGCTTGTTTTTGGAGGGGTGGAGATTTTCCCCCATCCAACGATTGAGGATGCCCTGTCTTGGCGTACAGTGTTCTACCGGGGCGCCGGTCTGACCGATCTCCGGCCTTTTGCCTCTGGGCCCGATGGAATGAAGGACATTCGCCTGGCAGAATTAGCTGACGGATCCATAGGTGTATTTACCCGGCCCCAGGGGGAAGTGGGCGGTCGCGGCACCATAGGCTATTTGGAACTGTCAAGCTTAGATCAGTTGAATCCTGAGACAATTCTGCAGGCATCCTTATTGGAACAGTTCACCCCGGAAGAATGGGGCGGGGCTAATGAAGTCCATCTCCNNAGGAGACTGCCGGGCCCCATGAAAATTATCGCTGTACGCAGTGACTTTCCCAGCGGCGCAAGCAAGCGGCCGGATTTGCAGGATGTGATCTTCAGCGGCGGTTTGGTTAGGCTGGGTGACGGGACAGCGTGGCTGTATGCAGGTTTGAGCGATGCAGAGGCGGGACGGGTACTGATTCCAGATCCCTTTGGCAGCAGATAATTCATGATAAGCAGGTGAGTGAAAATGTCAGTTACGCTGAAAGATATCGCGGAAGAGCTGGGCGTATCCGTAACCACAGTATCACGGGCTTTGACCGGAAGGGGGCGGGTCAGTCCCCAGACGCGGCAGCAGGTGATGGAGAAGGCATCCGAGCTCGGTTATAATTTTGCATCCTCCGGCAACAGCACAGCCCAAAGCAGCATCTGTGTTGTTTTCAATGCCAGGCTCCACTCTTTGTCTGCCGATCCCTTTTACAGTACAGTGATGGTTGGTGTGGAAAACGAGTGTCAAAAATACGGGAGTAAAGTGTTTTTCCAGACAATTGACAAACCCCATGATACCAGCCTGTGGGAACTGCACGAAAGGGGCCAGCTGGACGGGCTAATCTTGGTTGGGGCTGATGTCTTCCCAAGTGTGGTGGAACAGGCAAAGTCACTGGCAGTCCCCGTTGTCCTTGTCGATAACTGGCTGCCTGATCTGCCGGTGGACTGCGTGGTAACAGACAACCGGGGAGGAATCATGCGTCTGGTGAATTATCTGGTCAGTCAAGGCCATGAGCGCATCGGCTTTATCGGGGGACCCCTCTCCCACCGCTCGCTCCAGGAACGCTACGACGGCTACCGGGCTGCTCTCCGGGAAAACGGCATTGCCCGCAAACATGAGTGGGGCTGGATTCATGCTGAATCTGGACCCCAGGCAGACAAGGGCAGGGAGGGTATGGAGGCCCTCATCGAGCGGGGGCTGCCGGTTACAGCGTTGATCACAGATAATGACAGCACAGCCTTGGGTGTGCTGCAGGCCTGTGCAGCGGCGGGAATCAAGGTGCCTAAGGATTTGTCTTTAGTCGGTTTTGACAATGTCAAACTAAGCGAATATGTCAATCCGCCCCTGACCACAGTTCATATTCACAAACGCCGTATGGGGGCGATGGCGGCCCGGAGGCTGCATGAATTGATAACCGGCCAGGATGCCGACGTTCCTTTGCGCATTACCTTAGGAACGGAGCTGGTGATCCGCGACTCAGTAAGACCTTTATCGAAATAGCGGGAGGAAACTATGTTCAAATTACGTCGATTATCTCAACAGCCTATCTTAGAACCAATTGAGCAACATGATTGGGAAAGGGCGGCGGTTTTCAACTGCGGTGTGACCCTTCATCAAGGCAGGGTGCATATGATTTACCGGGCTTCTGACCGCGACTTCTCTGCGCTGTCAGATTCTGAACCAAAGGAAAGCAAGAGGTTTGCTTCTTCCTTTGGTTATGCGGTAAGTGAGGATGGAATAAATTTTACGCGGGATGCGGAGCCGATTTTCCAAGGGGAAGGGGCGCAGGAGTTTTGGGGGGTTGAAGACCCTAGGATCAGCAAAATAGGCGACACATTCTACATGCTTTATACCGCTTTTGGCGGGAGATCCTGGGACGATCACCGGATTGCCCTGGCATCCTCCCATGACCTGCGCTCCTGGCAGCGCCACGGGGTAGTCCTTGACGAACCTAACAAGGATGCCGGCCTGTTAGAAGAGACAGTAAACGGGAAGTACATGCTTTTCCACCGGAGACTGCCCCATATTTGGGCGGCCTTTTCCAGTGATCTAAAAACCTGGGAGGACCACCAAATCATCATGGAAACAATCCCCGGAGGATGGGAAGAAAACAAGATCGGCATTGCCGGACAGCCCATTCGGATTCGCCAAGGCTATCTTATGCTCTATCACGCAGTGGATAAGCACAAGGCATACCGTTTAGGCGCTGCGCTCTTGGACGGCGAGGATCCTGCCAAAGTAGTAGGGCGTTTGCCGGAACCCATTCTGGAACCGGAACTGGAATGGGAAAAGGTCGGGCTGGTGCCCAATGTTGTGTTTAGTTGCGGTCAAGTAATCAAAGATGGATTTCTATATGTCTACTATGGTGGAGCAGACAGGGTGATTGGTGTGGCAGGGATTGAACTTGACAAAGTGGTTTTCTAGCTAGGGGGTGATTGGGCCGAACTAACNNTTGCTTTGGCGTTAGGCACGGCTTGCGCTGCTGAGCCTGCTATTTTCTGGACAGCACCTAATCCGCCGCAGGAAGTATTCTGGCATCAAATGGCGGAAAAGTTCATGGCAGAGAATCCGGGCTATGATATCAGGGTGCTGCCTATGGCAGAAGCACCGAGTTCAGAAGCAACTATCCTGACAGCCATCGCCGGCGGGACTGCCCCGGCAGCTTCTGAAAACATTTTTATCGGGTTTGGTGCAGAGCTGTACGACAGTGAAGCGTTGGTGCCCTTAGACACAATGCCTGGTTGGGAAGAACTTCTCAAGGCGCGCAATATGGAAGAGGCAATTCAATCATGGCAGTTTGCTGATGGACACTATTATATTCTCCCGATCTACAGCAATCCGATCCTCTACGGCTGGCGTACAGACATTCTGGCAGAACTTGGTGTGACCGAAATTCCCTCCACATATGAAGAGATCATTGAAGTGGCCCGCATCGCACAGGAAGAAGACATCTTCTTAATGGTTCGGCCTGCTTTGGTGCAGCCGAACTGGTGGGAACGCTGGTTTGACTTCTTTACCCTCTATAACTCCATCAGCGGCAATCAGCCGTTTATCGAGGATGCAGAGATCACAGCAGATGAAGACGCTGTGCTGGATGTTTTCCGGTTTTACCAACAGTTGGCCGCTGAGCGCCTGATCCTCACCCAGGAGATTCCTGATGCATTTCCCGTGGGAATGTCTATCTGGTCAGAGCTTGGACCATGGACCTTCCCAGGCTGGCGTGAACAGTATCCAGAGATGGTGCACGGTGAATCATTTGTGCTGACAATGCCCCCAGTACCCCAGGCCAAAGCCGATACTGCGGCAGGTCTGACCTTTGCCGACGCGAAGGGGCTCGTCCTGTACGCCCAGTCTTCGCAGGAAGAATTAGAGGCAATCTGGGATTTCATCCGCTGGGTGTTCTCGGACCCGGCACACGATTTGCTGTGGCTGGAAACAACATCATTGCCGCCTGTGCGGGACGANNGTGCCCTATGCAGAACATATGGCTATGGCTGTGCCTCCATTCGCGAACAGCGAGTTTGCTGATATCCAGACAGCCCTCGGCGAAGAAGGCTTGACTCCCGTAATTCGCGGACAGAAGACCCCTGAACAGGCGTGGGAAGACGCTAAGGCTGCCATCAACCGAATCTTGGCTCGGTAGGGGTGGAAGTGATGCGTGGAAATCGGAAAGGACTAACGGGATGGCTTTTTGTCATCCCGTACATCACATTCACCGCGGTTTTCTTTGTGATCCCGTTTCTGTGGGGATTGATGCTGATCTTTAGCAAATGGAACTTAATCTCACCTGTCCGAGAGTTCGTTGGACTTGGCAATCTGATCGAAGCATTACAGAGCCGCCGGGTCTGGGCTGCAGCTGTTACGCCCTTTAAGGTCATGGGCATCTTCTTACCTGCGGTTTTGATCATGTCGATCGGCATTGCTGTGTTAATCAACAGCTTTAAGAAGATGCAGGGCCTGTTGGCTGTTGCTTTCTTCCTGCCTTATCTGGCCTCCGGTGTGGCCATGTCTTTGGTGGTTAAGGGTGTTGTGTCTTACACAAGTCCGGTTAATTCAGCCATTGCCCAAGTGATTGGCTATGTCCCGGACTGGCTGGGGCATCCCTTTCTGGCGATCCTGGTGATTGCATTAATGATTGCCTGGAGATTCTCAGGGTATTACGCTCTGATTTTCCTCTCAGGTCTGCAGAGTATTCCGCAAGAACTGTATGAGGCAGCCCAAATAGATGGAGCAGGCCGCATTAAAAGCTTTTTCAAGATAACTCTGCCTCAGCTGTATCCAGCCCTTTATTCGGTGATGATACTGGCTGTTGGTCTGATGTTCGGCATTTTCACTGAACCCTACATGTTGACTGGCGGAGGGCCGAACCTGGCAACTCACACATGGTATCTTGAAATTTATTATCAGGCCTTTAGTGCGCTGCGGGCAGGTTATGCGTCAAGCATAGCACTTTACAATGCGATTGCAGTCTTTATTGTCATTGCAATTGTCCGCAAGTTGATGCAAGTTTGGGGACGGGCCCAGGGATGGGAGGATTGAGCATGGATGGCAAACCAATTGAAAAGCAAAAAATGACTTGGCCGCGCTTTGTGCGTCTCCTCGACAAGTATGGAATTCGTTTGCTCCGTTACACCCTGGCCCTCATCGGGATTTTTGCCGCATCTGCCCCCTATCTTTATATGGTGCTGCAGTCCCTCGCCCCGTGGCGGGAAGTGAATCGCAGCATCATTCCGTCAGAACTGACGCTGCGTTCGTACCAATGGCTCATAGAGGGTTCTTCAACAGCGTTGGCCAGACCGTGGCTGAGGGGCTTTGGCAACAGCATTCTGGTCACTGCTGTTTCCACCTTCCTGATGCTGCTCGTTGCGGTGCTGGCAGGCTATGCCCTCTCCCGGCTGCAGTTTAGGGGAAGNNTTTTTGATTGTGCGAATGCTGGGGCTTTATAACACCTATGCAGGCATGATCATTCCCAGGGCGGTCAATATCTGGGCTATTTTCATGTACGTGTCGTTCTTTAAGTCGATTTCCCCTGCGATGCTGGAAGCAGCCCGCATTGACGGAGCTTCAGAGCTGCAGGTACTGTTTCGGATTGTGCTTCCCCTGTCGCGCTCGATTACCGCTGTGATCGGGCTGTTCCTGTTTATGGAACGCTGGGTTGAACTCGTTTGGGACTTGATTGTTGTTCAGGAATATCCCATGATGACTCTCAACGTCATGATTGCAACCATGAGCGGTCCCTATGCATCCTACCCAGGCCCGCTTTATGCTGCCAGTGTTATGCTGACGGTTCCCATTATTCTCGTGTTCCTGATCTTTAGCAGGCACTTCACCCAAGGTTTTAGGTTTATCCTTAAGTAGAAGTCGAAAAACTGCAGGACAGACAGGCATTTTCATAGAATCAAGGGGGAAATAGAGAGTTAAAGGAGACCCCGATGTGACAAAAATAGCTGTGTTTGTTATCCTTGTTCTGTTTGTGCTCTTGCCTTCCGGCCTGGCTGTCTTTATATACGAACAGCATTTTGGCCAACGCTATGAGACCTATGTGCCCTTGAGCCGCAGCCTGGACGAATTCCAGGGGCTGCAGAGGGAGAGGCGCACCTTCGTCTCCAAGCAAGGGCAGAAGCTTGCGGGCTACAAGTATTACAAAGAAGGGCTGAACCCTAAAGGGACGGTGATTATCGCCCACGGCCTAGGGGGCGGAGGGCACAACTCCTATTTGGACATCGCTGACTATCTTGCAGGCAGCGGTTACTGGGTTTTTGGCTATGATGCCACCGGCAATGATGAAAGCGAGGGCAAATCTGTCAGGGGCCTGCCCCAGGGGCTGATTGACCTGGACTACGCCATCCGCTATGTGAAAGACAGTCCTGATTTTGCAGGTCTTCCTATCTTCCTCTTTGGGCACAGCTGGGGCGGCTATTCCGTGGGCAGTGTGCTTAAGTTTCATCCCGATGTTAAAGCGGCTGTAATTGCCGCAGGATTCAACAAGCCGGTTGATATGATTGCCGAGGTGGGCGGAAAGATAGCGGGGAAAGCGGTACACCTTTTGCTTCCCTACATCTCCCTTTACGAACGGCTGAAGTTTGGGACTTACGCCAACCAGACCAGCATAGCCGGGTTTGAACACTCAGCTGCCGGAGTTATGATCCTGCACAGTATGGATGATAATACAGTTCCTCCTGCTGTCGGCTGGGATCTCTTCCAGGCCCGCTATGGCAATGACCCCAGGTTCCAGTTTGTCAGGTTTGACGATCGGGGACACAACTGGATCTGGCATGCCGACAGCGCCAGGGCCTACCGGGCAGAATTCAACGAACAGTTTGCAGCCTATTTGGAATCGTTAAACCAGGAATTCACTCCGGAAATTCGCGCAGATTACCTTGGGAAGCATCTGGACAAGGGCCTGCTCTATGCCCTGGACGATGAGATCATGGGCCGAGTTGTAGGTTTCTATGATCAATACGCTCTTAAGCAATAGGGCATGTGGGCCAAAGGATTCTCGCGGCGGAAGGGAAGGATCCTTTTTTTGCGGAATCCAGCGAACTGTTTTGGCAAAAGCGAGGTATACATAGTGAAGGCAGGAGAGGCAGGTGGTCAGAATCAAGGATCAGGAAGTCGTTCAACAAGTTCTGGCAGGCAACACCGAGTGGCATCACAAGAGAGTGCTCACAGTTCCGCTGCAATCTGTTTTTCACCTTGAGGCTGCAGAACAAACGGCAGCGCAAGCACTGAAAAACGGAAGCAGAAGAGGTCAGAGTGCTGCTTAACGCTCTGCCGGCCAAGGAATCGATCGTACTTATCCTTTGTTATATTAACGATCTGACAATTCGCGAAGCAGCGGAAGTGCTGGGCATTCCGGAGGGAACCGCTAAGTCGCGCCTTAACCGCGGCCTAAACCGGCTGCGGAAATTACTTTTGCAGGAATCTGCTGCGGGGAGGGAAGCAAGTGGAAAACGAACTGAGGCAGAAATTTGAACAGGCAAGAAAGGCCGCCCTGCCCATTGATGTACGAAGGAGGGTGATGGAGAAGATCCAAGCCCCAAGGAGGCAGTTAAGACACCTCGTTCTGATTCCAGCCCTGTTAGGATTGGCGCTGGTGCTCTGGCTGGCTTTGCCCGGGGCAGAAGCGCCGAAACTGGATCCAGCCCCGGAGTCGTTTCAAGTGGTTGTGGAGTATCGCAGCAGGTTTCCCCCCTATCTCAGCCCCTACGGGAATTTGGAGATACTTAGAATAAAGAAAGGCAGTGAGTCTTTATGAGAAGAGCGACGTTACGGCTGGCGGGAGCGGTCCTCCTCGTACTCGCCTTGGCAGGCAGCGCCTGGGCGCAGCTGGATGTAGCCGCCCCCTTTCTCACCCAGGAGGTGGGAGATTACTATATCAAGGCCCGGGTTCTCGAGCCTGCCGGGCAGCCGCTTGAGGTGATGGTGGAAGTGTACTCCCAGGGGGATATAACCGTCACCAAGACAGAGGTCCTCGGGCGGTCGTTTGAGTTTGCTATGCAGGAGATCTGGGTTCCTGAGACAGACCTGGAGCTGTTTTATGAGAACTATGAGGTCAGAATTGTGGGGATGCAGGAAGTCTTAGGGCGCAGAGCCCTGGAAGTGGAGCTGATCCACAAGCGAAGCCAACAAGTACGGGAAAAGTACTTGATTGACCAAGAGACCGGGCTGGCGTTGAACAAATATACCTACGACCGGGCTGGGAATCTGGTCCAGGGATTCGAGGCGGTAGAAGTTGATTTTGCACCGGACTTTTCTGCCCTCGATGTTGACAGCATACCATTTCGCATGGATCTGGAGCACAAACCCTTGTCCAAGGAAGTCTTCGGCGAGCTCTTGCCCTGGCTTAACCTGGACGCTCTGCCCCTGCCTGAGGGATATGCAGTTGTGGCCTACTCTGAAGCAACTTCAGCCTGGCATAGGGAAAACCCCTTTTTCCAGGAAAACTACCCCGGTCTTCCGTTAGGTGCTTACTGGGTTTGGGTGTCTGACGGTTTTGAAGCAATCATTATTGAAGTGTTCGCTGCAACAGGCGAAGAGATTGTTATTACAGCAGACTCCTATTTGGAAGTTGTTGAACTGCCCTCAGGCGCTGCGGCAGTTGCGTTAGCAGGACAGCCGGCCACCATCGAGGTGCAGGGCAGTGACTTGTCTGGGCCCGACATCACAGAGATTCTCTTAAGCTTGACGGGAGTCCGGGAAATCAGGAATCAGGAGGCTCTGGCCCGGGACCCCTTGGTGAACCTGCTTGCGGAGCAAGAATCCATTGATTATGCTTCCCTGCCCCGGGAGCCCGTCACTAAGGAGGAGTTCTTCCGGCTTAACCCCTGGACTCGGCTGAGTTCGGCGAAACAGCCTGCCGGATTTTCTGTAACCGGGATTTATCAGGTGGAGTATCCGCAGGAAATCAAAGAGAAGTTCACTTTACACAAGGAGCATCCCGACAGAGAGATCCTGGATTTTATTCTGGAACTCTCTGACGGAGAGACGCTGCACTATATCGGCGTTTCCTTTGCCCCGGGCTTTCATCGGGAACGCCTGCTGGGAACCACAATCAGCATTGTTGGACTTAACAGGATTGAAATGCTGGCCAACGGCCCCCTTTTCTCAATCTACTCTGAGAGCAGTAAGCTTTCCGAAGACGATCAGCTCATCATTCTAGGAGAACTCTTTCCCGAGTTTGGGTTCATGCAAAGGCCGGTCTGGGAGCCGCCTGAAAAATAGTAATAAGATTGGTCACCAATAGCAGGGTTGGCAAACAGTGTAGAGAACTAAGCAGAAACTCAAGTTCCTTCACGGCGGCAGCGAGCCAGAAGGGGCACGCAGTGAGGTGACCACTATGAAAAAAGAGCTGAACTACTTCACCATTGACGGAGGACTGGGCTGGAATCAGCACTGGTTTAAAGATAAACTGATGTACTTTGGAGGCTGTGCTGCGGTAACCGCCTGCGATCTATGCATCTACCTGGCCGGAGAGATGGGGCTGATCCACCTCTATCCCTACGATGCCAAGCAATTGACCAAGGACAACTACGCTGCCTTTGCCAAGACGATGAAACGCTTCCTTGGGCCCCGCATCAGGGGGATAGATACCCTGCAGCTGTACACCTCAGGGTTTTCAAGGTACTTGGCTAATCTGGGCGGAAAGCCGCTCAGACTAGTGGAAGCCGCAGGAACCATTCCCGCGGCAGAAGCGAGGGAGCTCATCCAAGCTCAGATTGATGCGGGTCTGCTTGTTCCGTATCTTTTGCTGCTCCACAGAAATCGTTCGTTGAAGGATTACCACTGGCACTGGTTTAATCTTGCCGGATACGAGAAACGTGGGGAACGTTTTTTGGTCAAGGCTGTTACTTACGGCAGCTTTCGCTGGCTGGACCTGGAGGAACTGTGGGATACTGGATATGAGCGCAAGGGCGGGTTGATCCGGGTTTTGACATAACAGTGAAATATTTTTAAT
>MTKW01011039.1_pt1 | contig 27128 bp, 28 predicted proteins | sample 1042761 | NCBI WGS metagenome assembly MTKW01 (sample SAMN06205366, study PRJNA360243) | anaerobic digester metagenome | biome: Wastewater treatment plant; feature: Anaerobic digester sludge; material: sludge; isolation source: anaerobic digester fed with sludge from wastewater treatment plant ...
TGTCTAATCGTTTTGTGTCAAAGAAAAATCATTGCAATTTCAGCACCATGCCCACGCGCAAAACCGAATTTTCATTCAGGTTATTCAGCATACAAATCGTGTTTATCGATGTTCTGAAATATCTCGAAATTTTCCACAATGAGTCGCCGTTTTTGACGATGTATGAGTTTGGAGCAGTCTGAGCGGAAAAATGATCTGCAAGATGAACCGGCGCTGATTCCGGCAGGAGTTGCGCCAGATGGGTAATGTTTCTGAGTTCCCCGCGTATTTTGCCGTTTGCAAAATCATAAACCAGCTCCGGATCATAGGGCTTGTTATCTTCCCGAATCTCAAAGTGCAGGTGATTTGTTGTGGCACGACCCGTACTGCCCGCCAGACCAACGGGTTGCCCTTTTGTTACGTTCTGTCCGGCTTCGACCAAAAAAGCAGAAAGATGAGAATAGCTGGTTTCAAGATTATTTCCATGATCAACAACTACCATATTTCCGTATCCGTAATGATATTTTGCACGGGTCACTGTTCCGTAAAAAGCAGCAAAAATCGTATCTCCCTTGTTCATTTTGATGTCGGTTCCGGTGTGCATTCTGCGTGAACGAATTCCGAAGGAACTGATTACCTCTCCATCCGAAGGAATTGCAAACTGACTGAGCATCAGTCCCAGAGAGCTAATTCTCTCATTCATCCAAAAATTTTCTTCTGAAAGCTTCGTTTCCAATTCGGCTTCCACTTTAGCGTTGTAATCATGCAAAATGACAGGTTCATGGTATCCGGGAATCACAATCAGCGAATCGGTGTTTACATATTGAGCTGAAAGGCTGGTTACAGTTAGAAAAAAAATGATTGCTCCAGTTATCAATCTGTTCATAAATGAAACAAAATTGGTGTTCTACTTAAAATTAACAATGCAATTCTATGCAATTTTTTTTGTTTTTCATTCACAACATATTACAAATTCCATAATCGTGTTATGCATGAACAGTTTTTTGTTAAAAGTATTTTATCATCTCTTCCCATTAGCCGGTATCAGCCGGTGAACTCCACAATCAGACCATTTTCAGTTTTTCCCACTTTCACCAGACTGTTTTTGACAAGGTTTTTTATCGCTTTATCCCATTTTTTATTACTGAAACCGGTCTGATCCTTCAGTTGATTCAAGTCTGCCGGTGAGCCGGTCTTTAGCAACTCTATCACCATTTTCTCATCTTCAGTCAGTTCCGGTTTTGTCTTTTCGGGCTTCATCTGCGGGAAAAAGAGAACATCCTGAATAGAAGGGCTGTTGGTCATTAGCATTGCCAGGCGGTCAATTCCCATTCCCATTCCCGATGTGGGTGGCATGCCATATTCCAGCGCCCGCAGAAAGTCGTGATCGATAAGCATGGCTTCGTCGTCACCTTTTTCCAGTAACTTTAGCTGCTCTTCAAATCGTTCGCGTTGGTCGATGGGGTCATTCAGTTCAGAATATGCATTAACAATTTCTTTCCCGTTCACCATCAGTTCAAAGCGCTCGGTCAGTTCGGGGTTATCGCGATGTTTTTTGGTCAGTGGCGACATTTCCACCGGATAATCGGTAATAAACGTTGGTTGTATGTAATGTGCTTCGCATTTCTCGCCAAAAATCTCATCAATGAGCTTACCTTTTCCCATTCCGGGATCTGTTTCAATGCCTAACTTTTTGCAAATTTCCCGAAGCTCTTCTTCGGTTTTTCCCAAAATATTGTATCCGGTATGTTCCATAATGGCGTCGGCCATGGTTATCCGCTCATAAGGCGTTTTGAAATCAAGGATTTTGTCACCTGCCTGAACTTTTGTTGTTCCGTGAAGCGCCAGAGCTACGCGTTCCAGTATTTGCTCGGTGAACTCCATCATCCAGATGTAGTCTTTGTAAGCCACATAAATTTCCATTCCGGTGAATTCAGGATTGTGCGTCCGGTCCATTCCCTCGTTGCGGAAATTTTTTGCAAACTCATAAACTCCGTCGAAACCGCCAACAATCAGACGTTTCAGGTAAAGCTCGTTGGCAATGCGCAAATAGAGCGGAATGTTCAGCGAGTTGTGGTATGTTTCAAAGGGACGGGCTGCGGCACCGCCGGGAATAGGCTGTAAAATGGGTGTTTCCACTTCGAGATATCCGTATTCATTAAACATCTGCCGGATGGTATCCACAATTTTAGTGCGTTTTAAAAAGACATCCTTCACCTGCGGATTTACGATTAAATCTACATAACGCTGCCGGTAGCGCTGCTCCGGGTCGGTGAAGGCATCGTAGGTTTTGCCGTCTTTCTCTTTAACTGACGGAAGCGGGCGCAATGATTTGCTCAACACCGTAAATTTTTTCACATGAACCGTGATTTCACCCATTTTGGTTTTAAACACAAAACCTTCAACACCAATAATATCGCCGCGATCGAGGAGTTTTTTGAAAACATCGTTGTACAGGGTTTTATCTTCTCCCGGACAAATTTCGTCACGGCTCAGATAAAGCTGAATTCGCCCTTCACTGTCTTGTAATTCAACAAAAGAAGCATTCCCCATGATTCTTCTTCCCATAATCCGCCCGGCAATACTCACATTCCGGTGTTCGGTTTCAGAATCATCAAATTTATCCTTGATATCGCGTGAAGTTGCATTTACTTTATATTCTGCTGCCGGATATGGATCTATCCCCGCATCGCGCAGTTTTTTTAAAGATTCCCGGCGTATGATTTCCTGCTCTTTTAATTCCAGATGACTCATTTTTCTTACTTCAAACTAAATTTTTTCAAAAATAGAAAAAAAGTGTATGGATTTGGTTCTTTACACTCATCCCCGGCAAAACGTTAACCATGTGGCAAGTTATATGTTGGGATTTTTGGTAGCTAATGATTTTCACTACTGCTGAACTGGGTGTGCGGTCTGAATTCACCGCTCAGTGAAAACTGACCATACACATCCGGCAGAAAAAAGTATCCCTGCCTGCAGGGATAAAAAAGCTTTTTGTTTACTATTTCAGTTTTGAAATCAATTAATTTGTCAGTGAAACACTCCATGCAGCCTCTCTTTTTTCAGCCTCTTCCGCCCATTTTGGGAGAACGGTTTTTTTGAATTCCTGCTTCTCCTCTCTCAGTGATTTCATGTTGAGCCCGATAAATTCCTGAGCTTTTGCCTTTGTGGAGATGTCGGGGTAGGGAACCGGTTCATTGTGTCCTAAATGTGCCAGCAGCCTTGCCAGCAGAATGCGTGTATCCTGAATGATGCTGATGCCGTTTGCAACGGTTCTTGCCGACTCCACCGGCGAGTGAAATGACCCTCCGTGGCTTGCGGCAACATAGTCCCAGCGCCACTGTGCATGCCGGATTCCCATGAGAATGCTTTTCATCTGCTCTTCGGTAGCTCCCAGTTCCCATGCTTTTTTAGCCTCAACATGCGCTCTGACCAATTGCTTCTCCAAATCGTGGCGGCTTTCAATCACTTTGTCCTGGCGCTCATACACATCCTGAACAAGTCGTGTGGCTTCCTCGCGATGACAAACCTGACATGAATTGGCAATGTTGTTAAGCGGCGACTGCATTTTGTGGTCGGTGAATTTCTGCCCGCCCTCGCTAATGTAGGGCATGTGGCAGTCGGCACAGGCAACGCCCCGTCTGGCATGAATTCCGGTCATATAGACCTCATAGTCGGGGTGTTGTGCTTTTAGCATTGGCGCTTTGCTCACTGCATGTGTCCAGTCGCTGAACTCAATATCATCGTAATACTCTTCCATGGCTTCGGCGGTAAATCCGTTATCCCACGGGAAGGTGAGATAGTTGGCACCTTCAACAACCTTTTTGTTAAAGTAGTATTCCACATGGCACTGCGCACAAACCAGGCTCCGCATTTCCTGATAGCTTGCCTTTGTGATGTCTCTTCCCCGCCGTTCAAAAGCTTCAACCAGCGCCGGACGCGATATGCGCAGATTCATAGTGGTTTCGTCGTGGCAGTCGGCACAGCCAATGGGATTTACTATTTCGGAACCGAGTCTTGCCCACGCTCCCGTGTAGAAAGCAGCAACACCCTCTTGTTTCATCATGCGAGGCACATCGGGGCTTTTGCAAGTCCAGCAGGTAGAAGGCTGCAAGCCTTCATCGGGTTTTAGTGGACCACCGGTGCGCAATGAGTTGTTCACATCCGTAATTGCATAGTAATGTCCACGCCCTTGCTTGTAGTCACGCGAAAAGGCATAGCCCGCCCACAAAACCACCATTTCAGGAATTTCTTCCAGCATATCAACTGTGGCGCTGCCACCATATTTGCTGCGGAATGTGGTATCGGCAGTGCCGTAGTAGGATTGAAACTGGCGGGGATAGTTCTGCCCCCAGACCTCATTTCGCGGTTCAAACTCCTCTATTTTTGCCTTTGGAACATTTACAAATGTTGCCTCCATGCGGCGTTCAACAATGGAAGAGGCGAGGAGCCCCAAAAGAAAAACCACAACAATGGTGGCAAAGAACAGAACCCAGGCTAACCAGGGACGCTTTTCGGTTATCTTCAAATTACTACTCATTTTCTTTTATGTTTTAGTTTTTCAAATAATTTCTTAACCATTCGGGAACTGGATTTGACGGATGCGGAACCCGCGCATCGGGAACACTGGAAAGGCTGTTTACCCTGCCGTGCGGCACTTCGCGGTGGCATTCCCAGCACTTACGGCCGGTGCGGTGCCCGTCATGATCTTCTGTCCAGGAGCTTAATTTCGGATCGATTAAAAGAGCGGAATGACAACGGATACAGTTCTGATGCACTGCCTTCGACCCCTGCTTTTTAATGAAAATAACCTGCGGTTCTTTTCTGAGGGTGAAAACGGTGGCGTGGCGTAATCCGTCCATCGCTTTGAAATAATAGGTGTTGAAAATATTGTTGTGTGGCACATGACAGTCGTTGCAGTTTGTCCATTCGCGGTGCGAACTGTGTCCCCATGTTGCATATTGAGGCGCCATAATGTGACAGTTGATGCAGGTTTCCGGTTTGTCAGAAAGATACGAGTGGGCTTTTGACATGTAGATCGTCAGCAGGGTAAGCCCTATTAAAATCGCTGTAACAAACATTACCGGAATTTTCCATTTTTGCGGTGGAAGAAATTTTCTTATCATAATGTTAGCTGCAAAATTGATTTTATCAAAAATATGTAAAATTTAGCTGCAAAATGTAACAGACGTTACAAATTTTATAAATAACCAAAATAAATTGCGGTTCAATAAAAGTTTTTGATATTTCCTTTTACTTTTGCTTGCAATTAAAAAAAACCAGACTGTTTTTATACAGGCACTTATTTTAGGTTGAATGATTTGGAATGAAAAAATTGAGTGTGCGTCCCGCGATGAGATGACTGCCATCCAAAGTGAACGACTAACACAGACTGTCCGCCGTATCTATCACAATATTCCCAGCTACAGGGCAAAAATGCAGGAAAAAGGACTTGTTCCCGGTGATATCCGCTCGGTTGAAGACCTGAGCAAGCTTCCGTTTACCAATAAGGTTGATTTGCGGGATAACTATCCATTTGATATGTTCACGGTTCCCATGAGCGAGATTGTACGGGTTCACGCCAGCTCCGGAACAACCGGAAAATCCACCGTGGTGGGCTACACGCGAAATGACCTGCAAATGTGGTCGGAGGTGGTTACCCGTGCCCTCTGCATGGCAGGTGTTCATAAAAACGACATTGTGCAGGTGGCATACGGCTACGGACTTTTTACCGGAGGCCTCGGTTTGCATTATGGAACTGAAAATCTTGGAGCAACGGTTATTCCCATTTCGGGCGGGAACACGAAAAAGCAGATCCAACTTATGCTGGATTTTGGTACATCGGTAATTGCGTGCACACCTTCCTATGCCTTATATCTTTCAGAAATAATGAAAGAAATGGGGGTTGACCCGGAGTCACTTAAACTACGTGTGGGTATTTTTGGGGCTGAGCCCTGGAGTGAAAATATGCGTAGGGAAATTGAAACGAAGTTGAAACTGCAAGCGCATGACATCTATGGGCTGAGCGAAATAGTTGGTCCGGGTGTTTCGTGTGAATGNNACCAAGGAAGGCATTCCCGTAATTCGCTACCGCACTCACGACCTTACCCGCCTGAATTATGAAAAGTGCACCTGCGGACGCACGCTGGTGAGAATGGATAAATGCACCGGACGAACCGATGATATGCTGATTATCCGCGGGGTGAATGTGTTCCCGTCTCAAATTGAGAATGTACTTTTGGAAATGAGTGAAACCGAGCCGCACTATCTCCTTATTGTAGAGCGCGATGGCTCACTGGATGTGCTGAAGCTGCTTGTGGAAGTTCAGGAGCAGTTTTTATCTGATGAAATCCGTGAACTGGAGAAACTTCGTAAAAAAATTACGGCAAACATCCACAGCTCATTGGGCGTTTCAGTTGATGTGAAGCTGGTTGAACCAAGAACTATTGAGCGGACGGCAGGAAAAGCCAAACGCGTAATTGACAATCGAAAATTTTAGAAAATGATAGTAAAACAAGTTTCCGTATTTTTAGAAAATAAATCGGGCAGACTGAATGAAGTAACTCAGATTTTAGGAGATGCCGGAATCAATATCTCTGCTTTTACGGTTGCTGATACTTCTGATTTTGGCGTGTTGCGGCTCATTGCATCCGACCCCGACAAAGCTTGTGAAACGCTCAGGGAGAAACAGTTTTCGGTGCGCACAACCGATGTGATTTTGGTTAAAACAGCCAACCGCCCGGGTGCTTTGTCACAACTGCTCAAGGTACTTCATGCAGAAGGTGCTTTTATTGAATACCTTTACGCCTTTTCAATGAACGATGACACTGCCGTGATTGTTATTAGACCAACAAACTTGGAAAAATGTTCCCAAATACTGGAACGGCACAAGGGTGAATTCCGGGGGAACAGTTCTAAATAGAGAACAATTAAAATTTTAAAACAGAAAAATGAAACGTATCGCTTTACAGGGAATTGCAGGTTCCTTTCACGAAGAAGCCGCTCTGAAATATTTCGACCAGGAGATAGAAGTTGTTGAGTGTAAATCGTTCACAAGGGTTTGCGAACTCATTGACAACGACAAGGTGGAGTATGCGGTGATGGCTATTGAGAATTCCATTGCCGGAAGTTTATTGAAGAATTACCAGTTGATTCGCGATTACCATTTGCGTATTATCGGTGAAATTTATCTGCACATTCAGATGAATCTCATGGCAGTGGAAGGTGTGAAAATGAGTGACATAACCGATATTTATTCCCATCCCATTGCTTTGCAGCAGTGCGTGGAATATCTCGAAAAATATTTCCCTGATGTTCAGTTGCACGAGGGAATTGACACCGCCGGAGCAGCCAAGTTCATTTCAGAGACTAAACTCAAAAATGCGGCAGCAATCGGAAATCTGCGCTCGGCTGAGTTGTATGGGCTCAATGTGCTGGAGACCGGACTTGAAACCAACAAAAAGAATTACACCCGTTTTTTGATTCTTGCCAAGCAGGGAATTCCCACAGATAAAGCCAACAAAGCTTCCCTGTGTTTTGAAGTCGGGCACTTCTACGGTTCGCTGGCAAAGGTTCTTGATGTTTTTGCAGTGCACCAGATTAATCTCTCCAAGATTCAGTCTGTTCCCGTAATTGGCAAGCCCAATGAATATACCTTCCATGTGGATGTGGAATGGGAAAAACTCGAAAATTATGAAAAGGCAATTCATCAGGTGCTGAAGAGCGTTTCCAGTTTGGCTATTTTGGGTGAATATGAGCGCGGAGAAATTTATATGCACAATCTGTAAAAAGTTCTAAAATCGATGAATATGGATAGAATCGCAATTTTTTTTGGACCCCTGGGGGGTTCAGTACATCATGTTGCCAAAAAGATTAAAAACATCATTGGCGAAAGCAATGTAGTAATGGTTCCCGTGAAAGATGCTTCGGCAGCGGATTTGGAGAAATACGACAAGATTATTTTTGGCATTTCAACCGTCGGGAAAGAGACCTGGCACTCCACCTACAGCAATGTGGACTGGGGAAAATTTTTACCGGAAATCGGCAAAGCGAGATATGAAGGAAAAACCGTTGCGATTTTTGGTTTGGGAGATCACGTAACTTACGCTTCAACGTTTGTGAATCATATCGGTTTGCTTGCCCGGGAGCTCATGAAAAACGGAGCCGTTTTAACCGGACAGGTTCCGGCTGAGAATTATGAGTTTGGCAGTTCCGAAGCGGTGATTGATGGAAAATTTCTCGGATTGCCGTTAGATGAGGATTTTGAGCCGGAGCTGACCGACCAGCGGCTGTCAGAGTGGCTGGAACAGATTCGCCCCCAATTTGCTTTTTAAATACTTTTGTGAAAAATTGAAAAAATGACCAACTCTCCTTTCAGCAAAGAAATTATTGACCGGAAAATCAGGGAGCTGCGTATTTCCGACCCCGGCAAAGCCTCTATTCGCGAAATTGTGGCTCTGGCAAATCTGGTGGAAGAAGAGACCGGCGAAAAGTTTGTGCGGATGGAGATGGGCGTTCCCGGTTTGCCGCCTGCACAGATTGGCGTGGAAGCCGAAATTGAAGCACTGCAACGGGGTGTGGCTGCCATTTATCCATTAATTGACGGTATTCAACCACTCAAGGCAGAAGCTTCAAAATTTGTGAAAAATTTCATAAATATTGATGTTTCCCCGCGGGGCTGCATTCCTACTGTAGGTTCCATGCAGGGGACTTACGCCGCTTTTTTGGCAGCGGCAAATGCAGTGGAGGGAAAAGACACTACGCTGTTTGTTGATCCGGGTTTTCCGGTGCAAAAGCAGCAGATGATGGTACTTGGGCAGAAGTATGAAACGTTTGATGTGTTCCATTTCAGAGGGGAGAAGCTGCAAAAAAAGCTGGAAGAATATCTCTCCAAGGGAAATATCTGTTCAATTATTTATTCAAATCCCAACAATCCTGCATGGATTTGTTTCACGGAAAAAGAGCTGAAAATCATTGGTGAATGTGCAAATAAATATGACGTAATTGTGATGGAAGACCTGGCTTATTTCGGGATGGATTTCCGGCAGGATTTGTCTGTGCCGGGGCATCCACCCTTTCAGCCAACCGTTGCAAGATATACCGGCAACTATATTCTGTTCATTTCCAGTTCAAAAATCTTTTCCTATGCCGGGCAACGCTGCGGGCTGATGGTAATTTCCGATTCCCTTTTCCGGCGCGATTATCCGAAGCTCCAAAGGCGCTTTGGAGGAACCGATTTTGGAAGCACAATCTCATTGCGGCTGCTCTATGCACTTTCATCGGGAACAAGCCATTCGGCGCAATGGGCGCTGGCAGCCATGCTAAAAGCCGCCAACGAAGGGCACTTCAATTTTGTGCAAGAGGTAAAGGAGTATGGCGAAAAAGCTAAGGTGATGAAACGTCTGTTTTTAGAAAACGGTTTCAAAATTGTCTATGAAACGGATTTGGGGCAGCCCATTGCAGACGGATTTTATTTCACCCTTTCCTATCCCGGAATGACGGGTAATCAGTTAGTTGCAAACTTGCTCTATTACGGAATCAGCTCCATTGCATTGGACAATACGGGTAGTGCGGAGGAGGGCATCAGGGCATGTGTTTCGTTTGTGCAGCGCGAGCAGTTTCCCGCTCTGGAAGAGCGCCTGAAGCTGTTCAATGAACGCTTTTCTGTAAACCACTGAGAAAAACCGATGGATCAAAAAAAAGTAATATCCGGGTATCATCTTACGCTTGAGCGCATCCACTCTTTTCAGTCGCTTAATGCAGAACAGCGCATTCGTAAATTTTTTGACCAATATCCTGAGCTTTGTAAAAAATTGCAACGGCAACATATTGCTTCCTATCCGGGCATTCACCTGAATATTCTCACGCGTTTTTAAGAGATAAAATTTATATGAACAAAAGGTTATTAGTTTTAGCATAAAATTAGAAGATATATGGCAAAGTTGAGAGGCGCTGTTGTTGTTGACAAGGAAGGATGCAAAGGTTGTGGCCTGTGTGTGGAGGCTTGCACCGATGCAGTGCTGGCATTAAATAAAGATTTGAACAGCCGGGGATACCATTATTCTTACATGGAAAATCCCGATGCCTGCATCGGGTGCGCCAACTGTGGCGTGGTTTGTCCGGATACCTGCATAACAATTTACAGAGTCAGGATTTGATGATTTTTTGCCACTGATATTTTCGTAATTACAACAATGAGAAAAATTGAATAATTGAAAATAATGGGAGAACTCAGGTTAATGAAAGGGAATGAAGTTTTGGCCGAAGCTGCTATTCGCTGCGGATGCGACGGATATTTCGGCTATCCCATAACACCTCAGTCGGAGGTGATGGAAACCCTCATGGAGCGCCAGCCCTGGAATGAAACCGGCATGGTTGTTTTACAGGTGGAAAGCGAAGTGGCAGCCATCAACATGGTTTACGGCGCTGCCGGCACAGGCAAAAAAGTGATGACTTCATCATCAAGCCCCGGAATAAGCCTGATGACAGAAGGCATTTCATATTTAGCCGGGGCCGGGCTGCCCTGTCTGATTGTGAATGTGCAGCGCGCGGGCCCCGGACTGGGGACAATCCAGCCATCGCAGGCTGACTATTTTCAAGCAGTGAAAGGGGGAGGACATGGCGACTACAAGCTGATAACACTGGCTCCTTCTTCCGTTCAGGAGATGTACGATTTTGTGGATTTAGGTTTTGAACTGGCTTTTAAATACCGAAATCCGGCTATGATTCTCACCGATGGCGCTGTTGGGCAGATGATGGAAAAAGTGATATTGTCGGATTATAAAAAGCGCTGGACTGATGAGGAGATTGCAGAACTCCACGGCAGTTGGGCAACCATCGGCAAATCGCCGGCACGTGAGCGCAATGTGGTAACTTCGCTGGAACTGGAACCGGCAAAAATGGAGCAGAACAACCTCATATTTCAGAAAAAATACCGAGAAATTGAAGCCGAAGAACAACGAGTTGAAGCTATTCTGTGCGATGATGCTCAATATGTTTTTGTAGCTTTTGGATCTTCAGCCCGTGTTTGCCAGAAAGCGGTGGAAATTGTGCGCAAAAAAGGTATAAAAGCTGGTTTATTGCGTCCCATCACGCTTTTCCCGTTTCCTAAAACGAAAATTCAGGAACTTGCTCCAAAGGTGAAAGGGTTTTTGTCGGTTGAAATGAATGCAGGTCAGATGATTGAAGATATTAAACTAGCAATATACGAAGCCGGAATTTTCCGTCCCGTAAAATATTTTGGAAGAATGGGCGGTATGATCCCATCGCCGGGAGAGGTTGCGGAATCACTTATACAACAATTTTTGCAGGAAGATTAATCATGGATATCAAAGATATTATTAAACCGGAAAATCTGGTTTACGACAAATCAAAAATTCAGATTGACACCATCATGCACTACTGCCCCGGATGCACCCACGGGGTGGTGCATAAACTCATTTCGGAGTTGATTGACGAGATGGGATTACAGGAAAAAACAATTGGTATTGCACCGGTTGGCTGCTCTGTTTTTGCATACAATTATATTGATATTGACTGGCAGGAGGCAGCTCATGGGCGTGCGCCGGCAGTTGCCACAGGCATTATCCGGCTGAATCCCGAAAAATTTGTCTTTGCCTATCAGGGCGATGGCGACCTTGCATCCATTGGCGCGGGTGAAATCATTCATGCATGCAACCGTGGCGAAAACTTTCTGGTGGTTTTTATCAATAACGGCATTTACGGAATGACCGGCGGGCAGATGGCTCCCACAACAATCGAAAATATGGTTACCTCAACAACGCCATTCGGGCGCAACAGCGAGCTGAACGGTTATCCGCTGAAGATCACCGAACTGATTGCTCAGCTTCCCGGCACTTCGTATGTAACGCGCCAATCGGCACACACCGCCGCAACGGTGAGAAGATGCAAGCGGGCGCTGAAAAAAGGAATCCGGAATGTATTGGATAAAAAAGGGACTTCATTTGTGGAAGTGGTCTCCACGTGCAGCTCCGGCTGGAAAATGACTCCGGTGCAGGCAAACAAATGGATGGAAGAAAATATGTTCCCCTATTTTCCGCTTGGTGATTTGAAAGATAGCGTAAAAGGTGAGCCCTGAATAAATAAAAGAATACAAAAGCTATGACAGAAGAGATGATTATTGCCGGTTTTGGCGGACAAGGTGTGCTTTCCATGGGAAAAATCTTTGCCTATTCCGGCATTATGGAAAATAAAGAAGTTACCTGGTTCCCATCTTATGGCCCCGAAATGCGCGGAGGCACCGCAAACGTTACGGTAATTCTGAGCGACGACCGCATCAGCTCGCCGATTTTGCATGAATATGATTCTGCCATAATACTCAATCAGCAAAGCATGGATAAGTTTGAGAAAACCGTAAAACCGGGCGGCATATTGCTGTATGACCCCAATGGTGTGAAAAAACCTCCCACACGTAGGGATATTAACATTTACAAAGTGGAGGGAACAAAAACTGCTGTGGAAATGGGCAATCCCGTGATTTTTAATATGATTGTTGTGGGTAGTTTTCTAAAAGTAAAACCCATCCTGAAGATTGAAAATGTGGAGAAAGGGTTGAGAGAATCGTTGCCCGAAAGATATCATAAACTTATTCCTCTCAATCTGGAAGCACTGAAAGCAGGAAGCGAAATTGTTGAAACAGTACATGAAGTGTAATTTTTCAGTATGTTTTCTGAGGTTTATCCTTATTGTTGCTTAGAACCTGACTGTTACCGGCTTCTTTTTGAGCCACTCACGGGACTCGAACCCGCGACCTGCTCATTACGAATGAGCTGCTCTACCAACTGAGCTAAAGTGGCAAATCACTAATTTTAGCGCAAAATTAGGATTCTCTTTCATACATTCTGCAGTTTATACCGAAAATATAATGGTATTTCTTACTTTTGCGCTAATTTTTAAAAAACAGTAATAATGACACAAGTTACAAAAGGGATTATTTACACGGAAAAAGGATTAATGAAAATTGATTTTTATGATGCTGACGCTCCGGGTACAGTTGCAAACTTTGCAAAGCTTGCTCAGGATGGCTTTTATGATGGACTGACATTTCACCGTGTAATTCCCAACTTTGTTATTCAGGGCGGCTGTCCCGACGGCACCGGTGCCGGTGGTCCCGGTTATTCAATTCCCTGCGAAACCAACGGCGGAAACCAGCACCATGACCGTGGTGTTCTTTCCATGGCACATGCCGGAAAAGACACGGGAGGTTCTCAGTTTTTTATCTGTCACAACCGCGAAAATACCAAACACCTGGACGGACATCACACCTGCTTCGGTAAAGTAACCGAAGGGCTTGAAGTGATTGATGCCATTCGTGCCGGAGACATCATTGAAAAAGTTGAAATTCTGAAGGGATAAACCTGACACTGTTTAAAATAACTAAGAAACATCTTCTGCTGATAACTGGGACAGGAATAGTATAAACCCGGTTGCAGTTTATAGGAAATGTTCGTTGTTAAAACAATTGGTTTTAATCTTAAATTTTCGTCAGCAAATAGTCTTAATGCAATGTTGCTGACAGTTAGCAGGTTACCTGAATTGTAAAAGGTTTTCCTTGTCATTTTATTGCATAAAAATTCAGCAGGAATAAAAAACCAAAAAAAGTCCCTGAACAGTTGCATATATCAAACGGAAACTATTTATTTGCCAATGGTTTTTTTATTCAAAACAAAAAGGGATTAAATTAATATTGAATTTGAAATAGGTTTGATTGATCAAAAAATAATCAAAATTATTAAGTTATGACACCGGATAAACCACGAATTATCAAGGATTACAATAAATTGGATAAGAATTTACAGGAACAAATCAAGCTGGTTTATTCCGACGGATTTGCCGATAACCTGATTCACTTTTTCGACAAGAACGGCATTAAGGTTACTGCGCTGCCTTTTGAAACCGAAGATAAATATTATATGCTTCGGATGACTGAAACGGAAGCCATCCAGATTGTTGATGAAGATGAAGATTATGATGAGGAAGGCTTCCTGAAAGATGAAGTAAAGCAGGATTACGAAGACAAATACGCCGATTTAGACCACATCGCCGACCAGATTTCCGATATTGAGGATGAAGTTGACGAAGACTACGACGATTAAAAAGCCTATTGCATCAATCCTTTCTCAATCCACCTGTCCGTGGAGGTATGAATTCTTGTCGGACAGTTTATTTTCCTTTGTTACAGAATATTTGGAGAAATCCTGTTTGTATTTTGGGTCATTCATCCGAAGTTGCCTACGCATGTATGCCGGTATATTTTCCATCTCTTCCAGATCTTCATCTGTAGCTGAAGAAAAATCCATTTTTGTATTGTCTGTCCGGCTCTTTCTCTCTTTTGCTGTTTTGGGGTAGAGCACTTCAAAGTCGGGGTCATCACCGGCGTCGTTACTTTTTTCTGAAAAATCCAAAGTTTTCTGGCTTGCGGCTTTTGCATTATCTGAGTTTTCCGACCTGATGGTTTCTTTTTTCGTTTGTGCGGGAACCTCAATATTCAGCCTGTGGGTCTCTTTTTTCAAACTTCGTTCTTCGGTAATTCCTTCCAGCGAGTTGTTGCCAAAACCGGTTGCAATGAGAGTTACGGAAATTTCTTCACCTAAGCTGTCATCTTTCCCGTTTCCCCAGATTACATCGGCTTCAAAACCGGCTCTGTTTTGCAGATAGTCTGTTATTTTGCCCACTTCATCCATTGTCACTTCAACGTCTCCCGAAGTGATGTTGAGCAGAATATTTTTGGCGCCGCGTATGTCATTATTATTCAGCAGTGGTGAGTTCAATGCTTTTTCCACAGCCTCCTCGGCACGCTCTTTACCATTGGCTATTCCTGTGCCCATCAGTGCCAGTCCGCTTTTTCGCATCACGGTTTCCACGTCGGCAAAATCCACGTTAATGTAGCCGGGAACGGTGATTATTTCCGCAATACCTTTTGCAGCAATGGCAAGTATGTTATCGGCTTTTGAGAATGCTTCCGAAATGCCGAAATCGCCATACATTTCACGTATTCTTTCGTTATTGATTACCAGCAGTGCGTCAACATGGTTTTTCAGTTCGCTGATTCCGTCAATAGCCTGTTTTATGCGACGCTTCCCTTCATTGCGGAACGGAATGGTTACAATTCCAACAGTGAGATACCCTAATGCCTGGCAGGTTTCGGCAATCACGGGCGCACCTCCGGTGCCGGTGCCACCTCCCATTCCGGCAGTTACAAATGCCATTTTGGTATTGTTGGCAAGCGCTTGTTTCACGTCTTCAATATTCTCCAAAGCTGCCTCTTTTCCCACTTCCGGCCGGTTTCCGGCACCGCGCCCTTCGGTCAGTATTGAACCGAGCTGTACCTTGATGGGTACCGGACTCGCTTCCAGCGCCTGAGAATCGGTGTTGCAAATCACGAAATCCACATCGCGGATTCCTAACTTAAACATATGGTTGATTGCGTTGCCGCCTCCACCGCCCACGCCTATCACTTTGATGGCAGCTCCTGTGGTTTTGGGCGCATTAAATTCTGTTCTATTGTCCATGTCTCTGTTTTTCAGGTTAAACATATTTTTGTCATAAGGGCTGATCATCATCGTCAAATAACCGCCCAAGGTTAAAGTTTTTATAAAACCAGTTGTCAATATTACCCTGGTTTGCAGTTTCCTTTGTTTTTTCTTTCGTTTTTTTGCTTTTTGTTTTGGGTTTTCTTTGGAATGAATCTTTTTCGCGGATTTTCTCTCTTTTCTTTATATTTGATTGATTTTGAGTTAAATCAATTTCAGGAAGTTTATAGTAAATTTCTTTTTCTTCTCTTTCTTCTACTGCAATTCTTTCTTTCTTTTCTTCCTCCGGAATGATTATTTTCTTTTCCTGTTCCCCCGCAAGATTAAACTTTTCAGGTTCCTGCTTTGGTTGCAGCAGCTGGTTGGGGTTGGTTTTAAAACCGGTAGCCAGAATTGTAACGCTCACTTTGTCGCCCAGCGATTCATCGTATCCGTTGCCCCATATAATATCGGCTTCCTGACCGGCTTTTTCTTGCAGAGTTTCAATAATTTCCCCAATTTCCCCAATGGTGATTTCATCCTTGCCCGAAACGATATTCAGTAGAATATTTTTTGTTCCGTAGATATCGTTGCTGTCGAGCAGGGGCGATTCAAGCGCTTCGTTCACTGCCTTCATGGCGCGTCCTTCGCCCGATGCAAATCCGGTTCCCATAATAAAAACCTTACTATTGTGCATAACTGTGTAAACATCAGTGAAGTCGATGTTTACATTTCCGTGCAGAGTGATAATTTCCGCCACTCCTTTTACGGCAGTTGCAACAATATTGTCTGCCATCTTGAATGCCTGACGCGCAGGCAGATCACCAAAGATATTATGAAGCCTATGGTTGCTCACCACCAGCATACTGTCAACATATTCACCCAGTTTTTTAATTCCTTCCATGGCTTGTCCGAATCTCTTTTTGCCTTCGGCAGGCGAAGGAATGGTGACCACGGCAATGGTAAGAATATCCAGTTCGCGGGCAAGGCTGGCAATCACGGGTGCAGCGCCTGTGCCTGTTCCACCGCCCATGCCTGCTGCAATAAAAAGCATTTTGGTAGTGTCTTTCAGCACATCTTTAATGTCTTCATAATTTTCACGTGCCGCCTGCTCGCCCATTTCGGGCATATTTCCGGCGCCCCTGCCTTCGGTCAGGGTAACGCCCAATTGAATTTTCACAGGCACCACACTGTTCTCAATAGCCTGAGAGTCGGTGTTGCAAATGATGAAATCAACGCCTGCAATTCCTTCTTCATACATGTGGCTGACTGCGTTGCAGCCACCTCCGCCAACTCCAATCACCTTTATGATTGAAGATGACGCTTTGGGAAATTGAAAATTAACTAATTCGGCCATTTCGTAAAATTTATTTTAATGCTACATCGTCATCGTCGTCGATATAATTAATTACTCCCTGAACAATCTCTTTAAGCCAGGGTGAAAATTTGTTTTCTCGTTTTTGCTTAACTCTCTTTTTCGTAACAGGTTTGGTTTTGTCCAATGCCAGTTTCAGTAAGCCCAATGCAGTGATATACTCACTTCTTGTGTTTTTCGGTAAACCGTCTTCAGTTCTCAAAACCGGATATCCCAACCGGGCATCCATGCCTGTGCGGTATTTAATCAGAGAAATCAGATTTTGCAAGCCCGCAGTTCCTCCCGAAATCACAATTCCTGAACCCAACTGGTTTACTACTCCCGATTTTTCAATCTGATAATAAACACTGTCGATAATCTCTTCAATCCGTGCCTGAATGATAAAAGCGAGGCTTTTAAATGAAATTTCCTTCGGTTCCCATCCGCTGTGCCCCGGGATGGTAACCACCTTGCTTCCGTCAGCAAAATCGCCTAAAGCCTGTCCATACTGAATTTTCAACTGTTCCGCCCATTTTGGAAGGATGGAACAGCCTTCCCTTATATCGTGCGTCACCACATTGCCGGCAAAGGGAATAACTGCTGCATGGGTCATAATTCCCTGATTGTAAACAGCAAGTTTGGTTGTTCCGGCGCCAATGTCAAGCAGGATTGCCCCCATCTCTTTTTCATCTCCTGTCAGTGCTGCTTCGGCAGCCGCAATCGGCGAAAGGACAACCTCGCCAAGCTCTGCACCCGCCATTGCCAAAACTTTCCGGAAGTTGGCAATGTGCGTTTCCGGAACGGAAATCAGCTTAAACGTCGCCTCCATTTTTTGCCCGGTCATGCCAACCGGATTTAAGTCGGCAGGCTCTCCATCAACAACAAAAGTTTGCGGAATAATATGAATCGTGGTAAATTCCTTATCGGTTTGCAGGTTTTTTACCTCTTCGTAGAGTGCATCTAAATCTGAGCGGATTACGACCCCTTCACCGGAAATATAGCGGTATCCTTTATATTCCGTGATTTTTACCTGCTGACCGGCAAAAGCTATGTCAACAGTTTTGATTTTTCCGCCAACCTGCTGCCCGATTTCATGCAAAAGGCGCTCAACCGCTTCTGTCGCTTCGTCAATATTGATTACGATACCTCGTTTTATACCTTGAGCAGGAACAGATGCCGAACCTAAAACTTCAATTTTTCCGTTCTCATTGTTGCGTCCTGCAATTGCACAAAGTTTTGAAGTTCCTATGTCAATAGCTACTGAAAAATTTGATTTGGAAGCCATATTTATCGTTTTTTTGCAACAATCTGATTTTTATATTTTAAACTAATCTTTTCGTATTTTTCCCAGTTGTTTCTGGCTAATATCTGTTCATAAAAGGTTTTCATGTTTCGTAGTTTTTTCTGAAAATTATCTAACGAACCCAGTTCAATCAGATGATTTCCCACTAACGGGGTCAACAGCAAATCCCCCGACTTCTCCACATGAATTTGGGTAATTTGCGCTTTCCAAAATGGATTTTCCTCCAGAAACAACACAAACGGCAGAAGCTTTTCGCTGGCAAATTCTTCGGAGAAAAAACCGGTGGCAACCAGCACTTTGGCTGCATATGAGGTGGAAACAGGAATTTTTTCTCCTGTTTCGTCCATATAATAACTCCCGCTTGATGACATTACCCGAAGTATAGGTTTGCGATGTTTCACCCTGACACCTAAAACTCCTTTGAGCAATGTGCTGTCAGAAGCTATCACCTTAAATACTTCTGCATTGAGTATAGCCTGATGTTTTTCAATCTCTTTTTCAATAAATTCAGTGTTGATCCTGTCTAATCTTTTGCCGATTAACTGATTGTCGGCTGCCATGATTATCCTTCGGACTTCGTCCTTGCTGATGCGGATAGACTCTTTCTCGTTGTATTCTATTTCGATGTTGCCACAGGTTACATGCTTCACTTTTTTTGAAGTAAAGGCTAAAGTAACTGTCAGAAAAACAGTTAACAGAAGATAACCTGCCAATTTTAAAATTTTATACAGCATCGGATTTTGTTTTTAAAGCATCAATAACAGCATCGGCAATATTGTTGATATTGCCTGCTCCCATAGTGATAACCACGCTGGTTTTCGAGTTTTTCAGCCATTCATGCACATCCTCTTTCTCCATAAGGTGTTTGTTTGGATTTATCATTTTTGTCAGAATTATTTCTGATGAAATTCCCTCAATCGGCTTTTCACGGGCAGGATATAGCGGAACCAGAATCGCTTCATCGAGCATATCCAGACTTTTGGCAAATTCACCGGCAAAATCGCGGGTTCGTGAATAGAGATGCGGCTGGAAAATTCCGGTTATTTTCCGGTTTGGATAGAGCTCTTTCAGCGAAGAAATCACCGCTTTCAGCTCAGCAGGGTGGTGCGCATAATCGTCTATATAAATTTGATTTTCACCTTTATACCGGATATCGAAACGGCGGGCAACGCCCAGATATTCATTCAGTCCGCTTTTTATCTCGTTTGCCGATGCTCCTGCAAAAAAGGCTAATGCTGCGGCAGCTACGGCATTTTCCACATTCACAATCCCCGGATAGCTGAGGCTGCACCCAGCGATTATCCCGTCAGGTGTTTTTAGATCAAACCGGTAACTTCCGCTCTCACTGTCGAGATGCAGGTTTAAAGTTTGAAAATCAGCCGTATCTTTCAGGGAGTAGCTGTAAATCTGTGCATTAATATTTTTTATATCCAACTCCACCCCCTTTTTAATTATCAGTTTTCCTTCAGGTTTTATCCGTGTGGCAAATTCGCCAAACGACTCGGTGATTTTTTCCTTATTCTCAAAAATATCCAGATGGTCGGCATCAATTGATGTTATCAGCGCCAGAGTGGGGTTCAGCTGCAGAAAGGAGCGGTCATATTCATCTGCTTCGGCAACAATCCATGGTGAATTTTCAGGAGGAAANNGGAGTTTTATTCAGAATTGTGGCTGTCATTGCGCTTACGGTTGTTTTTCCGTGAGTTCCTGAAACGGCGATGCAGCTTTTTTCGTTGCAAATCAGTCCTAATGCCCGGGAGCGTTTAATCAGCCAGATAGATTTTTCCCTGAACCAGCTCAGCTCTTTATTGTCATCCGGAAGGGCGGGTGTATAAACTGCCAATGTTTCGGCAGGATTCCAGTTTGTCGGGATATGCCGTATGTCATCCTCAAAATGCACGGCAATGCCTTCAGCCTTCAGAGCATCGGTGAGGGCAGTGCTTGTGCGGTCATATCCTGCAACATTTCTGCCCGAATATTTAAAATAGCGGGCAATCGCACTCATGCCAATCCCCCCGATGCCGAGGAAATACACATTTTTTATATTTTGAAGTTGACTCATTTTATCAATAGTTTTTCTGCTTCATCAACAATTTGCCTGGTGGCATACGGTTTTGCCAGCTGTTTTATGTTTTTAGCCAGTTGCCGGCATTTCTCCTCATCTTTTATCAAACTAAATATTTCCGGGAAAAGTTTTTCGTTGATCACTGAATCCGGAATGAGAAGTGCTGCATTTCGCTCAGACAATGCTTTTGCATTTTTTGTCTGGTGATCCTCTGCCACATTTGGCGAAGGTATCAAAACAGAAACTTTCCCCACAAGGCAAAGCTCCGAAATGGTTCCGGCTCCTGCCCGTGAAACCACCACATCAGCAACGGAATAGGCAAGATCCATCCGTGTGATAAACTCGTGAATGTGAAGATTGTCCGGTTTTCTGTTTTTCACTGTTTTTTTGATGTCTTCATAATAGAGCGATCCGGTCTGCCAGATGATGTTTGCATCAGCGCCGCCAATTTCCCGAAGATTTTCAAGCACTGCCTGATTAATGGACTTTGCCCCCAGGCTGCCGCCAACAATAAGAATTGTTTTTCTTCCGGCATTCACCCCAAAATAATCCAATGCTTCCTGCTTGTTGTCAAGGCTTTCAAGCAATATCTCCCTGACCGGATTCCCTGTCAGCACAATCTTTTCTGCCGGAAAGTAGCGCTCCATATTTTCATAAGCCACACAAATCGTGTCTGCTTTTTTTCCAAGAAGTTTGTTGGTTATTCCCGCATAGGAGTTTTGTTCCTGAATGAGTGTGGGAATTTTCTTTTTGGCAGCTGCCCGAAGCAGGGGACCACTTGCGAAGCCCCCCACTCCGATGGCAATCTGCGGCTTAAATTGATTGATTATCTTTTTTGCCATGCTGTTGCTTTTCAGCAACCGAACAAAAAAGGTTAGCATTTTAATGCCGGGTTTGCGGGGAAAACCTGTTACCGGCAGGCCTATAATCCGGTAGCCGGCAGCAGGTACCCGCTTCATCTCCATTCTGTCAATCGCCCCAACAAATAATATCTCAGCACCGGGAAACCTTTTCCTGATTTCATCAGCAATGGAAAGGGCAGGAAAGATATGCCCTCCAGTTCCACCTCCGCTTATTATGATTCTTTCAATTTTCATATTTCTTATTCATATCAAAGTCTTCGTCGGGCAGTGCCACCTGCACCGGTGGTTTTTGTGCCTGCCGGTTAATTTGATTCTGATGGCTGACACTCAGCACACAACCAAAAGCTACTGAAGTGAAAAGAAGTGAAGTTCCACCGAGGCTTATCCATGGCAGCGGCTGCCCGGTTACCGGCAAAACTCCGGTGGAAACGCCTATGTTTATCATTGTTTGAAAAATCAGCACCAAAGAGAGTCCGGTTACCAGAAACGCCGGGAAAGTACGCGTTGCACGGCGCACAATAATTATTGCCCTGAAAAAGAAGACGAGATATAAAAACATGACGGTAATTCCGCCAATTAATCCGTACTCCTCAACTATAATTGCATAAATAAAGTCGTTATATGCAGCAGCCATGTAGTTGCTGACATCCGAACGCCCGGGTCCTTTACCAACAATTCCTCCTTCATAAATAGCCAGTTTGGCATAATCTGCCTGCGTAATCCCTTTTTCTGCATTGGGGTCTCCGTTAATGAACCGGTCAACCCTTGCCTTCACCGTGTGAACACGGGTATAGGATGAGGGAACAGAATCGGCAAGGAAATAGATGGAGACAAAAATTCCGGCTCCGGCTACAACCACGAGAAACAGATACCGGAAGGGAATTCTGCCAACATACATCATCAGGAAAATTGTGGCAAACAGCAGGGCAGCCGTCGAAAAGTTGGAAATGAAAATTAGTCCGCAAACCACTGCCGTATGCCCAACAATAATGTAAAATGCTCTTTTCAGTTCATCTTTTGAATTCTGTGTCTTTCCCAAAACTTTTGCAGTGAACATGATTAGAGAGATTTTTGCAAGTTCAGCCGGCTGAAAGGAGAGCAGCCCAATGTCCAGAGTTCTTCCNNACAAGAAAATTTGCCATTATGGCAAAAATCCTCACTGAGAAAAAATTCACCATTGCCAGCATTATTGCAAGTCCGAGACCAATAAAAAACAGTTGCCTGACCAGAAAATACATTGTATTCCCGGAGGCCTGACGATAGGCAAGTGCACCCGTTGAGCTGTAAACAATTAGCAGTGAAATCAGCGATAACAGCAGCAGCACTACCCAGATTACCCGGTCGCCCTTGAATATTTTTAAATCAAATGCATTCACTTATAAATTTCTTACCTCTTTTTTAAATTGTTTTCCTCTGTCTTCGTAGTTTTCAAACAAATCGAAACTTGCGCAGGCAGGCGAAAGTAAAACTGTGTCGCCATTTCTGGCCAAATAATAGGAAGCCTTCACCGCTTCTTCCATACTGGAAGTATCCACAATATTTTTTAAGATTCCTCCAAATGCCGCATGCAGTTTTTTGTTGTCTTTCCCGAGACATACAATCGCTTTAACTTTTTCCTGCACCAAAGGCATTATCATGGAGTAGTCATTCCCTTTATCAATGCCCCCGGCAATCCAGACAATTGGCTTGCTGATTGTTTCTAGTGCATACCAGGTTGAATTCACATTGGTTGCTTTGGAGTCGTTAATAAACTCTATACCATGTACTTTCAGAAACTTTTCCAGTCTGTGCTCCACTCCTTCAAAGCCGGCAAGGCTTTCACGAAGCTGCTCGTTTTTTATTTCATAAACCATGCTTACAATGCCTGCCGCCATAGAGTTATACACATTGTGTTTTCCCTGTAATGCTAAATTCAGAATAGACATATTGAACTGATTTTTCTTGTAATTAATTATCATTTTTTTATTGGAAATACCTGCTCCCGGGTTTGCCGGTTCTCCCATCGTAAAAGGAATCTGAACAGGTTTTATCTTTTTTTTCCGCAATTCGCTGCGAATGGTTTCATCGTCGGCGCAATAGATGAAAAAGTCATTTTCCCTCTGGTTTTGAATAATGCGGAATTTGGAATCGGTATATTCCTGCATATTGTAATTGTAGCGGTCGAGATGGTCGGGGGTGATATTGAGCAGAACCGAAATATCTGCCCGGAAGTCAAACATCCCGTCTAACTGAAAACTGCTCAGCTCAATCACATAAACATCATGCTGCTCTTCAGCTACCTGCCATGCAAAACTTTTTCCCACATTTCCGGCAATCGCCGCATTAATTCCTGCATTTTTTAAAATATGGAAGATGAGCAGGGTTGTGGTAGTTTTGCCGTTGCTTCCGGTGATGCAGATTGTTTTTGACGTGTTGTATCTGCCGGCAAATTCTATTTCTGAAATAACCGGAATTCCGGCATTTCTAAGTTTTTGAACAAGTGGCGCCGAATCGGGTATTCCCGGGCTTTTAACGACAATTTCCGCATCCACCATTTTTTCTTCGGAATGTTTCCCTTCTTCAAATTCAAGATGGTGGTCAGACAGGATTTTCTTGTATTTTTCTTTGATTTTTCCCAAATCAGAAACAAAAACGCCATAGCCTTTTCTTTGCGCCAAAATTGCCGCACCAACTCCGCTTTCGCCTGCTCCCAGTATGACGATTTTGTTTTTCATTTCTTACTATCTGACTTTCAGGGTGAGTACCACAGTTATCACTGCCAAAATTATTCCCACAATCCAGAAACGGGCGACAATTTTTGCCTCGTGAATCCCCTTTTTCTGGAAATGGTGATGTATCGGGCTCATTAAAAAGACCCTTCTGCCTTCGCCGTATTTTCTTTTGGTATATTTAAACCAGCCCACCTGAATGACAACCGAAAGATTTTCCATAAGGAAAATTCCGCACAGCAGCGGGATTAGAATTTCTTTTCTGATGATTACGGAGAAAACAGCCAGAATTCCCCCTAATGCGAGGCTGCCGGTATCTCCCATGAAAACCTGTGCCGGAAATGAATTATACCATAAGAATCCCACTGTGGCACCGATGAAAGCTGCAATAAATACAGTCAGCTCGCCCACATGCGGGATATACATGATGTTCAGGTAGTCGGCATAGATAACATTGCCGCTCACATAGGCAAGTATTCCCAGGGTTGCGCCGCTGATAGCCGATGTGCCTGTTGCCAGTCCGTCAATGCCGTCGGTGAGGTTGGCGGCATTTGACACCGCTGTGATTATAAAAATGATTGCCAGCGCATAAACCACCCATTTCAGCCAGGATGCTGCATCGCCTGCCCATGCCACCAGCCATGCATAATCAAATTCGTTCTTTTTGATAAAAGGCAGCGTGGTTTTAGTTGACTTGATGTCCATTGCCACTTTTTGAAGTTTTTGCTCTCCGGTCTGGGGGTCAACAACAATTTCATGCAAATCGGTTCCCGATACGCTTTTTACATTTTCATGCACCAGCACATCATCACTGAGAAACAGTGTTGCAGCCACAAATAAGCCCAGCACAATCTGACCGAAAATTTTAAACTTGCCCGCCAGCCCCTGTTTGTTCTTTTGAAAGACTTTTATGTAATCATCAGCAAATCCGATAAGCCCCAAAAAGGCTGTAGTGATGAGCATCAGGAGAATATAAATATTATCTAACCTGGCAAACAGCAGGGTAGGGACTATAATTGCAAACAGAATTATGAGTCCGCCCATTGTTGGAGTCCCCTTTTTTTGTGCCTGCCCCTCCAGTCCTAAATCGCGCACCACTTCCCCGATTTGTCTCCGGTGCAAAATGTGGATCATCTTTTTTCCGAATGCTGTGGTAATGAACAGAGATAAAATAATAGCCGCACCTGAACGAAACGAAATGTACTGAAACATCCCGATTCCGGGAATATCAGTGTGTGCCAGCCATTTATATAAATAATAAAACATAACAGGTTAATCGTTAATCTTCAATATCAAAACATTTTTTTATCTCTTCCATATCATCAAAATGATGTTTTACTCCATGTATCTCCTGATAATTTTCATGTCCTTTCCCGGCTATCAGAATAATATCACCCGGTTGTGCCAGGAGCACGGCAGTTTTAATGGCTTCTCTACGGTTTTCAATGGAAAGCGTTCTGTTTTTCATTTGCGGTTCCACTCCTGTTTCCATGTCGCGAATAATTTGCGCTGGGTCTTCAGTGCGCGGATTATCGGATGTGAGAATTACCTTGTCGCTGCCCTGAAGCGCTTCCTGCGCCATTTCCGGTCGTTTGGTCTTGTCGCGGTCGCCGCCTGCACCCACAACAGTGATGATGTGCTCATTTTTACTGCGGATTCCGTCTATTGCTGCAAGTACATTCCTCAGCGCATCGGGAGTGTGTGCATAATCTACGATTGCCAGTTTCCCGTCAGTGCTCCGGATGGTTTCGAACCTGCCTTTCACCGGATTCAGATTGCTGATATGGGTCAGCACTTTTTCTCTATTCTGCCCCAGATTTACTGCAACTGCATAAACCGCCAGCAGGTTTGAGGCGTTAAACTGTCCCACAAAACGGGTCCATACTTCCTGTCCCTCAAAGCTCAGCAACATTCCGTTAAAGTGTGTTTCAAGAATTTTGCAACGGAAATCTGCCATCTTTTTCCCGGAGTAGGTGACTACTCTTGCCTTTGAATTTTGCACCATCACCATACCGTTCTTGTCATCTATGTTAGTCAGCGCAAAGGAATTTGCAGGCAGCTGGTCAAAAAAGGATTGTTTTGCCCGGATGTATTCTGCAAAAGTTTTGTGGTAATCTAGGTGGTCGTGTGTGATGTTGGTGAAAACTCCACCGGCAAATTCTATCCCAGCAATGCGCTGCTGCTGAATTGCATGAGAGCTGACTTCCATGAAACAATAGTTGCATCCGGCATCTGCCATCTCCTTCATCAATTGCTGAATTTTTACCGCATCCGGGGTTGTTTGCGAAGCGGTTTCTTCCCTGTCGTTGATCCGGTAAGAAATTGTGGAAATCAATCCGGCTTTATAGCCCAACTTGCGGAAGAGGCTAAACAGCAGGGTTGCAATACTTGTTTTTCCGTTGGTCCCCGTTATTCCCACAACTCTCATTTTACGGGACGGAAAATTATGGAAAGCAGATGCAAGAAGACCGATAGCCTTAGCTGAATCGGACACTTTTACGTAGGTTACATTCTCAATAATTTCTAACGGAAGTGTTTCGCAAACAACCGTTTTTGCTCCGTTTGCAATAGCGGCGGAAATAAATTGATGACCGTCGGCATGAAGTCCGCGCTGAGCGATGAAAGCGCTCCCATGTTGAACTTTTCTGGAATCAAATTCTACCGAAGTTACTTCTACATCGTCTGTTCCGTGAAGTTCCGAATATTTTATATTTTTTAATAACTCTTTTAATTTCATTTCAACTCAGCGTTAAATAGACGTATGAACCGCGTGAATAATTTGAACCGGGTGGAATTGACTGTTCTTTCACTTTGCCCGTACCCTTTATTTTTACCTGTAGCCCTGCATTTTCGAGAATAAAAACGGCATCGCTGGCGCCCATGCCTCTCACGTCGGGAACTTTCCCGGAGGGAATGTCAACCGTGTTTAAAAGCAGCTTGCCGTCTGAGTTTTTTATTGATGCCATTCCTGAACCTGCTTTTCCGCCAATATTTCCGATTTTTAGCTCGTGTGCTACCCTGAGAATATTTTCTGTTGTGCCCTTTTTAATTTCCGGCAGCTCCGGTATCTCCGGAGTTTCAGCTTCGTCAACGGGGTCTTCAAAAAGATTGCTGGCAGCAAAAACCCGCTCGGCAATTTCTTTAAAAACCGGACCTGCAACAGAGCCTCCATAAAACACGCCGCCCCTGGGATTATTTATTGTGACCATCAGTGAATATCGTGGATTGTCTGCCGGGAAGTATCCGGCAAATGAAGCCAAATACATCCCCTTCACATATCCTCCTGTGCCGGAAGAGATTTGTGCCGTACCCGTTTTTCCGGCAAT
>MTKW01008671.1_pt1 | contig 27121 bp, 33 predicted proteins | sample 1042761 | NCBI WGS metagenome assembly MTKW01 (sample SAMN06205366, study PRJNA360243) | anaerobic digester metagenome | biome: Wastewater treatment plant; feature: Anaerobic digester sludge; material: sludge; isolation source: anaerobic digester fed with sludge from wastewater treatment plant ...
CACGCCTGGAAAGCGTGTATACGCCAAAAGTGTATCGCGGGTTCGAATCCCGCTCTCTCCGCAGAAAACATTTTGAAGTGCTCTGAAAAGAGCTTTTAACAATGCAAACAAATACGGATAAGTGTCGTAATTCTAAGGAGTTACGACACTTATTCTTTTAATACCACTAATTGCTTAGAGTAGCATTAGGACATTGAAGTTATCTCAAAATACTCTTAATTGGCTACAATATGGCTACAAAAAAAGTTACAAAAAAACAATTGTAGCCAAGAGTACTTTCAGAGCTCGTATAGATGACTATCAAATTGCTGTTTTTCAAATAATTATGTCGAACTTTGCATCGGCAAGTTTTAGAAAAAAGTAAAAAAACAATGATGTTTTTTATAGCCTCATGGCTACAATAAATTATTTTCTTTTTTACTCAAAAACTTCCAAGGCAATTAAAAAACAGTAGAAATGAAAACAATTTTTCGAACAGTCTTCTATTTAAGGAGCAACTACACAAACAAAGAAGGGTTATCGCCCGTAATGATTCGTATTTATCTAAACAATCAACGACTATCTATCGGCTCATCAGGAGTTGCCATTAATCCAAAATCATGGGATAATGAAAAAAATCGTTTGAAAGGTCGCTCAACAGAAATCCTACAAGCAAACCTTCAATTAGATAATATCCAAGCAGGATTACAAGCTATTTTTCGCCGTTTAGAGTTATCCGAAGATCTCAGTCTTGAATTAATTAAGTCAGAGTTTTTGGGCAAAAAAGAGCAACTTGACACTATTTTATCGTTGTTTGAAAAACATAACAACGACATACGAAATCAAGTAGGTATTAGTAAATCAGTAGCCACCCTGCAAAAATATGAAAACTGTAAACGCCACTTTTCTAATTTTATTAAATCGAAATACGGTCGTACAGATTTAAAACTATCCGAAGTAACACCTATCGTTATTCACGATTTTAGGATTTATTTATTGACAACTAAGAAATGTATGCCTAATACAACTACAAAAATCCTAAAATTTTTCAAAACAATTATCTTATTTGGGCGTAAAAACGGCTTCTTAACACATGATCCTTTTCGTGAAATTCGCTTTCATTTAGAGCCCGTGGACCGTGGTTTTCTGACAGATAATGAAATCAAGACAATAATGCAAAAAGAAATGGTTACACCTCGCTTAGAGTTGGTTCGTGACATGTTCATTTTCTCTTGCTTTACAGGACTTGCATATATAGATGTAGCAAACCTCACAGAAGACAATATAGTTGAATTGGACGGTAAACAATGGATTATGACTAAACGCCAAAAAACTAAAATCGCCACTAACATTATCTTGCTTGATATTCCTAAAATGATCATAGAAAAATATGCTTCTGTTAGAAAAGACGGAAAGCTTTTACCCATACTTTCTAATCAGAAAATGAATGCCTATTTAAAAGAGATTGCAGATATATGTCAGATTAATAAGAATTTAACCTATCATGTGGCACGTCATACATTTGCTACAATGAGCATAAGTAAAGGCGTCCCTATTGAAACAGTTTCTAAAATGCTTGGACACAGCAAAATACAGACAACTCAAATTTATGCAAGAATAACGAACAAAAAGTTAGAAGCAGATATGTTGGCTTTATCTTCCAAATTAGATAAATTTACTGATTCAATGAATATTAACCCTTAAAACATCCAAATTATGAAAACAACAAAAAAAGAATTGTCGTATTACCGGCTAAGATTAGAAACTTATTTGAAAGATTATCATCCGCACCGATTATCGGATGAAAGGTTTATCACTGCTCGTTCAGATGCTTCGGCAAAGGCTTATGAAGAAAGTTTCCTATCGGGTGCATCGCCCGATGAAGCTGATGCAACAGCCTTGGAAGTGCTGTTTGAAGGATTGCATTTTTCTGAATACTTTTTTATCGAACAAATTCTCGACAACGAGTTTTCCGATGAAGTTCCTGCTGAACTTACTCAGAAATTAAGCTTATTACTATTAAAAAATGATACAGTAAAAGCATCTATTGCTAAATACAGCCCCGACGACAAATTCGATGAAAAGCCAGAATACAGCCTGCTTTACACCGAACTTACAGGTGTGATACAACTCATTATCGAAAACAACAGCCTTCTGAAAGAGCTGAAAGCATAGCTTTTTACCATTTCACAACTTCTTAAAAGGGATAGTTTCTTACAAAGAGATTATCCTTTTTTTGTTTTCTCACTTTCCGGTTATAATCTGACTTCATTTTTGTTCTTCCCGATTTTTTCCAAAAGGACGAGTATTGTTTCGTTCGGCGGGCAAAGGTAAAACGTGTTTCGTCAAATGCAAGGTCAAGCCCTTTGGATTTGGCTAAAAAATCTTCCTCTTTCCACTTTGTGGCGAGCGTATTTTTTGCCAAAACCTTGCTTTTTGCCGAAGCCACTACCTTTTTAAGCCCTCGAAACGAAACAGGCATACTCCGACCTTTGGACGCAAAAAAAAATGTCAGAAGTTATGAAACAGTCAGAAATATATACAGAAAAGGACTTTGGGAAACGAAGCGACACCTCCTCCCATTACCGCATAAACTGTGGTAAAAACCCTGTCCCTGTGGGCGAAATAGTGAAACATTGTGTGGAACAACTTAAAAAGAAAAGCTATGAGTACCAATAATTTTGCTTTTGAAAATCGCTGTATAGTGGTGGAAGACGATGATTTTACATTTGAGAATGTGCCTAAACATCTTGAATACGTGCAAGGAAGTAACCGGAACTATCCGAGTTACTATTTGGATAAGTATAGACACCGCTTTCATACGCTTGATATTGTGATAACGGCAGCTTATTATTCGGGAGCTTGTATTGATTATACATCCAATGACAAGTATTTAGACTGCATTTACGAGTGCAGGAATTATGTTTCAAACCGTGACGCAGATGATATATTCGATGATATTTATGCCGACTTCAAAGCCTATAAGCCGAAAAAACGTGAATTGCGTAAACTTGTGAGAGATGCTTACAACGCCAAATTGGGAAATTATAAGCCTTTTGATACACTTTTCGAGTTTCTGTTTGCCTTAGAAAAAGTTGAAGCTGATAAAATTCTCGATAAAATACGTGATGATTACGGTTACACGGAAGTCCGTAAAATTGCCAATTTCTGTAATGGCGAAGCCTTGTACGAGCCTATTAAAGAACATCAAGCCGTATGAAAATTATCCGATTATCACACCGAATTGTTATCACGCAAGCACGTAACTTTCGTGAATACAGAATATTACAATCCAAGAACTACAAAGGTAATTCTTTCTCGAAGTTCCTACGAATGTGGATGGATTGGCAAGAAATCAAAGACGTATTAACATCTAATCAATAACTCAATGAAATCAACCCCTTTACGGCTGATAGTAGCTTTATTTCTGATAATCGGAACGGTTTACGCTGTTTCGGTTATCGCTACTTCGGAAACGTTAATGCTTGTAATGATTTTAACGGCATCTACGCTACTGAAATTCATCATCCGAGAAACGCTTTACATCTTGTTAACCGTACTGAAATTGACAGTTATTATTGCCGTAATAGGATTGATATTATCATACATATTATAACAATCAAATAACATTCAAACAAACAGAATATGAAACCGACCAATTTAACAACAATGCGTGAAAACCTTAGCAAGTTGGACGCAAAAGAGATTTACTATTTCCGTTGGACTTCGGGCAGTCTTTACACGGTAATGGCATCAGACGGAAAGAGATACGGACAAATAATCACTATCGGGTACGTTAAGGACACCAAGTTATTGAACGAATTGGGACTGCCTATATACAACCATTGTCCCATTAATTAAATCATTTACAAACAGTTAAAAACAGAATGAGATATGAAAAAAGCATTTAACATTACAGATTATATTTTGGTAAAAGCCGATACAGACAGCGATTGGGACAACTGCCACTTCGCTATCATCCATTGCACAAAAGAGTGGCGAGAAACGATGATACAACGACTTAAAGCCGTTCAGTCAGTTGAAAATGAACCCGGATTTATATCGCTAAACTATTACGAAACATCGGTTGATTTTTATTGTGCAGACGAAAACACCCAAAGCGAAATAGACCAAATATTGGGCGGAAAAGATTGGGCGTTTGTTGAATTGGATGAAAACGAACAAGAAACATTCCTTACACCCGAAAGCTGTTTGAACAACTACAAAATGTCGTTTTATCAACACGGAACAGCAATTTACTCTGCACACGGAAAGCATTCCGGCGATGAGTTTTTCACTTCTGATTTTTCAATCAAAAGTGTTTTGAACTATCATCAATCTACTATCGCAATCAAACGGCTATTTTAATACACCATTAAAACATTCAGAAAAATGAAAACAACAGAACATTTCAAAAACACCATAGGAACCTATCTGAGAGATAGAGCCGAAACGGACAAGCTGTTTGCCGTATCTTTTAGTAATCCCGACAAGAATATCAACGATTGTTGTACCTACATTCTTAATTGGGTAAAACAGAGCGGATGCAATGGTTTTGCCGATGAAGAAATTTACTCGTTGGCAGTGCATTATTATGACGAAAAAGATATTGAAATCGGCAATCCAATCAACTGTCAAGTGGTCGTAAATCACACTGTTGAATTGACTGCCGAAGAAAAGGAACAAGCACGTCAAAACGCAATCAAACGAGTTGAAAATGAAGTTTACAATCGTATGACTATAAGCAGGAAACGTCAGAATGTACAAGCTCAACCGTGCGTTCAAAAAAGCCTTTTTGACCTATGAAACCTAAAACAAAACTTCAAAAGCAAGTCGCCGAACAAAGTAAGCGACTTGCACCAATTACCCAAAGACAGAAAGATTGGGCATTTCAAAACTGTTTTGACCTGCAAGCCCGACGACTGAAAAGCGGCAAGCTAACCTGTTTGGAATGCGGACACTCGTGGAAAGGTGGACACGTTTTAGCAGAGAGCATTTGCGGTTGCACGTGTCCGAATTGCGGAACAGAGTTAAAGGTAATCAATAGCCAAAAACAGACTTTTAAGTATGCCGAGTACTTTGGAATGATAACCGTTTGCGGTGGCTTTCAAGTCTTGCGTTATTTCTTTTTAGAGAAACATTGTCAAGTAGGTAATCCGGCACGTCTGTTTTGTCGCGAAGTGGTGCAACATTGGATAACACCAAGCGGAAAATGTGAGATAATGGCACGGTCGAGAAATATGAGTATATTTTATTACGATGTTTGGAATTGGTCGTCAGAACTTGAAATACGCCGTGAACATCATTCACAACATATTTCGCCCGTAGCAGTTTATCTACATAAACGTTATATTCCCGAAGTGAAACGCAACGGATTTAAAGGAAATTTTCATCGCTTATCGCCCCGAACACTGTTTTGCAACATCCTTTCGGATAGTCGAATGGAAACCTTATTGAAAGCGGAACAATACGATTTATTACGTCACTTTTCGGTTAGACGTTCACAAAGCCTTGATGATTATTGGGCAAGTATTAAGATTTGCATCCGTAATAAGTACACAGTAACTGATGTATCACTTTGGTGCGACTATGTGGATTTGTTGCGATTTTTCGGGAAAGATGTGCAGAACGCAAAATTTGTATGTCCGATTGATTTAAAAGCCGAACACGACCGTTGGATGAAAAAGAAAAAGGCGTGGCAAGAACGCCAAAAGCGTGAAGAAGAGCGAAAACGCTTGTTGAAAAATGAACAAGCGTATCAAGAACTGAAAGCAAAATTTATCGGATTGGAATTTTCGGAAGGTAGTTTGTACATTCGTGTTTTGAAAGATGTAAACGAGTTTTACGAAGAAGGAAACGCCCTTAAACATTGCGTATTTACGAACGAATACTTTTTGAAACCCGACACACTTGTTTTTACTGCACAAATAAACGGCAAACGAATTGAAACGGTGGAAGTTTCGTTAGAAACCTTGAAAGTTATTCAATCACGTGGCGTTTGCAACGTAAATACCGAATATCACGAACAAATTATTTCACTTGTAAATCGTAACGCACACCTTATCCGAAAGCGGATGACGGCTTGATGTTTTCATTTTTTCTGACTGCCCCGAAAGTTTTTCGTGAACTTTCGGGGCTTCTTTTCTTTGGGGAAAAGGCAAACAAAGAAAAGAAGGAAAAGAAATTTGCCGAGATGGACTGGATTTTAACAAAGTTATAAACTTTGCGGAAAACAGATTTTAGTCAAAAAGCCCCTACATATCACATGTAAGGGCTTTTCCATAATTTATTTAATTTTCATGTATGAAACAATTTGGGATATCACTCCCTTTTATCTTCATCTTTTGCATTAAACTGAAACTCCAACTTCCTTTCATTTCCGAAACTATCTTCCACAACCACTTCAAACTGCTGACTATCGTCTGAGCGTGAAGTGTAGTACAATCGGAACTCTTTATCCGGTAATGGATAGCGGTCATTAGGCAGAAAAACATCTCCATCTTTTCCTAATTGCAACTCGCCGTATCCTTCACTTTGGAAATAACGAATGGTATAACGATTATCGGCAAAGTTCCCTGTTTCGATTAAGGTGCATCTAACTTCGACAGTTTCGTTTTGTTTGATGTCTTTACGCACCGGCATCGTGCGAATATCGAATTCGTAAGCCTGTTGAATATCCAATTTACTATCACAAGCAGATAGACAAAACCCGGCAATGAGTAGCACTCCCACTACCCAAATATCTTTAAGTAATTTCTGTTTTATTTTCATTTTTATTTCTTTTTTGTTTGTTGATTTTACTTTTGTAAAGTTTCCCTTTATGGAGATTTATAGAGCTATAAAATAAGCCTTATCCCCGTTTGCAAAGAAGGTCTGAACATCTCCACATCACTTCCCCACAACACATTGCATTTCCCTTTTACGAAAAGCACAAGATTGTCGATTACAAACACATCTAATGCCAAGTGATAAGCACCGCCGTAAACAAATCGGTCTCGTGTCAATAGTGTTGCACCGTCGGACAAAAGCTTTTCATTTCGATTAACCGTTTCATAACCTGTAACGGCAGTAATTCCGGTATTGAGCAATACGTTCTTTCCTGCATCGGAAAAGAGATTTAAGAGATAACCGCCTTCAAAAACAACCGTTTCGGAAGGGATTTGCATTTCACGATAAGCAAAATGCTTTTTCGCATATTCCAATCCAAACAACCATTGATTAGCTCGTTTGTGATTAATCGTCATCGCCATTTCCAAATTGAAATTACCGTTTTCAAACAGCTTGCTTTCCGTAATCGGAACACCTGCGGATAATTGCAATCCACGTTGTCCGGGAATAAGCCGTTGAGCGTGTGATGCAGTAACTATCGCCACCGTCATCACGAAAAATAAAAGTATCCGTCTCATCAGAATTTCAGTTTTAAGTTATCGATGTTTTTCGCACGGATTAAATCTTCGTTCTCTACGATAAAGGTCTGATGGCGACCGCCGTTTTGTTCAAAGAGCGTTACTTCCAATACTTTATCATCCGGCAAAGTGAACTGTTCCAATGTAAATATCGAACGTTGTGTTTGCAATCCGCCGATACGGATAACATCGTTATAGGCTCTCAATGGTTGTAGAACTTGTTCTTGAATGGCGGTACGTTTGGCTATTTTTTTATCGACCACCTTAAACGTGATAAAGTCGATGTTGTACGGCATTTCACTTTGGTTTTTCATTTGTAAGTGAAAGTACAGAAGTCCGTTGTGCGAATACAGTCCACGTAACAGAAACTGAATACCGAACTTTTTCGAGCCGATATGTTTGATTTCTCTGCGGTTGTTTTGCCAAATGGTTTTCATTATCAGCTTGACCAACACAGGCGATTGATTACCCAATTCCTTGAAATAAATATCGGCTTTGTTGGTAGACAAATTGTTCGTACCCGAATGCAAAAAATCCTGCATTTCGATATTCAGGCGTTCCGGTTCTTCGGCATATTTTACATTGAAACTGTAATAACTACCGTCATCACAAATAACCGAAAGATTGGTTTCCGTTTCAAAATCACGCACGGCAGCCTTTACGCGAAGTACGTTGTCGGCATCTTCCGCTTTCCCTGCAATAATGTTACTGCTTCCCAAATCAACGTAACGGATTTGAGCGGGAAAAATCAGATGAACGGTTTTCTCGAACGTGATTTGCAAGCCGTAAGGCAACACTACTCTTCCGTTAGGAATGGAACGGCTCATACCTTGATACAGGTCGCCCGAGCCGATTTGGGCGTTAGCAAGAAAACTTCCTGCCAATAAAATGGTAGATAAAAATAGTTGTTTAATTTTCATTGTTGTTGTTTTTTTTGATTTGTAATTAACTTATTTATTGTCTGTTAGATAAAGCAAATGTCCGCTTTTAAGCGTTACTTTTACTTCCCGCATTTTTTTGTTAATGTATTGCGATGCACCCTGCATTACACCCTTTCCTGCATCGGCAGCCAATTGTTGTCCTGCGGATGAATTAAGCGTGAAACTCGTTCCTGCCGATTGTCCCATTCCGGCAACGACTTCCTTCACGGCGTTCATCTCTTCGTGATTGGGAATAAAGATACCCTGCTGTCCGTCCATATCATACGCCGAGAGATTGACGCCGATAATTCGCCCTTGTTGCTCAATGCTTGTTACGGAAAGGGTTAAGCGATTACCTTGTATTTTGGCAATGGCAGTCAAGAGTTTGTTTTTCGGAAGGTGCAGATTGGCTACTCGTGCCGTTTCCAACAGACGTAATCGAACTGATTCGCCGTCTTTAATTGTAGTGGTTTGATACACCGATACTTTTAGCGTATTTTTATCTAGTGTTGCATTGATGCTTTCCTTACCGGAAAAGAAAGATCGGTTGCGTTCCCGCATCTGTTCCGCCACGAACACGCTGTCGGGTACCTCTTGATAGAGCGCCGAAACCACGTTTTTCACTTCGGGCAGTACGGTAAATATCGGTTCTTTGGTTTTGGCTTCCGCTTTGGTGTGAGCATTCGGCAACGGTTCGTCCATTTCTCGCTCAACGGCAGTTTCAAAAGGATTTGTTGCTGCCATTTGTTGGTTTTGCGGCAGGTATTTGGCAGCCAACTGATACGACTTTTCCATTAAAGCAATGTGGTCGTCTTCTTCATTTTTACTCTCTTCCAATTCGATAAGCTTATCACGAAGTTCCGTTACTTCTCGCCATAACTCTTCCTTTTCAGGGTCGTGAGCAGGCGGTTCGTTAAATGCTTGCAACATTCGGGTAGTTTCTTGATACTGATTGACCGATTTTAACATAGGGTCGTCCTTGTCGGTTTTGTATGCCGATAAAACTTCGTTCCTGTTTTCGCTTTCACGGTCGAAATAATCATACAAGCTGCCTATCATCCCTTGTTGGTTTTTCTCTTTTACTTCGTCTGTACCAAGTGTATAGGCTTTCAGTTTATCGTCGGGCAAGTCGAGATTGGATGCTTGCGGAATATCGTCGTTCAATCCGATTTGCTCTTCCGCTTTTTTCTTTTCATTCGATGACGGTTTGAAAACAAGCCACATAAACAGGACGAAAAGAATACCCATCGCACTGAAAACAACTGCTTTTTTTAGCTTTTCTTTATCTTGTGGCGACAAATGCTTAACGACGTCTCTTTTGTCGGATTTGTCTTGTTTTCCGCTGTTTTCTTGTTCTCCTTGCATCGAATGAGCGGTCTGTTCCGGTGGAAGGATTTCTTGACTTTGTTCTTTTTCATTTTTCATAGTTATTGATTTTAGGTAGTTGATTGTTCAAAATTTTCTGTCTGATACAAACTGTCTTTCAGTATCGGTGTATCTATCAATTCCGGCACGTCTTGTTTGATTATTTCAGTCTGTTCGGTTTTTTCGGTTTCCTTTTCAGAAATAAACATCGGTATAATCAATCCGATACAACTGATAAAATAAATACTGCACACGGTTATAAGAATTATTCGTCGCTGACGCATAGTCAGTCGCTCGCACCCTGCTTTAAGCCACAAGTGCAATTTTAAATAGGCTCGTTTCATCGCTTTATGGTTTGAATGTCTTGATTTTGCAATACAACGAAACGTTCCAAGGTAAACCCTTGCGGATTATTGTCGGAACGCACCGAATTAATCAGTTCGCAATCGGTTATAAGCGAACGTTCCGTGATGTTGCTTTGACGAATAATGTATTGCCGAGCAAATGTTTTTGCCTTGTAAGGATAGCTCTCGAAGTTGCACACGATGCTGTCTATTTCGATGCGTTGGTTGATATTTCCCGAAATTATTCGTGTGAAATACCCTTTTTCCATTAAATCTTTATAGTAATTGTATGCAGACTTGTCGGCAAGCATAAAAGCACGTTTCATATTGCTTTCAATGGCATTTTTGTCGGGTGCAACGGTAAAAAAGAGTTCGTGAAAACGTCTTATGTGTTCCCTTGCTTCTACCGGACGATTGGCTTCCGCATTTTGTGAAAGTGCCAATATCAACGATTTTCCGTTGTCCAACACATATACTTTTTCTCGTTGTTTTTCGGCAAAGCTGTATGATTGATAGAGTGCGTATCCGCAGACACACAAGCAGAGAACAACAAAAATCAATGCATACAAGCGTATCTGCTTGAAGGATGTTTCGATGTTTTTTAATGATTTGAATTCCATAATATTAGTTTTTTGTGGACAAGTAAACGGATTGTCAAGGATTTTTCCCTTTACGCAGTTTACTTGTCCACTTGTTTGTTTTTGGGTTATCTCTTTTTAAGCATTCCGCGAATGCGTCCGGCAACATTTCCTGCCACTGCACCGCCTGCCGCAGCCGTCGCTTTTCCGCCTGTTACGGCTTTGTTTCCGGCATGTTTTGCCTGTTCACTCAGGTTTTTGCTGTAATTGCCCATACCACCGCCTGCTTCGATAATCCATCCAGCTATGGTGGGTACGGTAAAATAACCCACGATACCGATAAGAAAGAAAACGATGTAATACCAATTGCTTCCATCGGCAATAAAGTTAGGGTCTTCCAACATGGCGATGTCTTTTTGTAGCATTAACACCTGTATTTTTGTCAAAAGAGCAGTCAAGATACTACTCACAGGCAACCACAAATAGACGGAAATATATCTGCTGAACCAAGCCGTTATTGAACCGCCCAATCCATCCCACATACCAATGGCAAATACAATTGGTCCTAAAATGGATAGGACAATCAAAAAGAAAGTTCGAACCGTGTCGATGACTAATCCCGCAGCTTGATATAAAAGTTCCAACAGTTCATAGACCTTTTCCATCATCCATTTTTTGGTATTGTAAGCTGCTCTTTCAGCATACATTCCCGCAATGGTAACTGCATCGGATACACCGATGATTCCCATTTCTTCGATTTTCTCGTCCCATTTGGCTTGGTCTGCCAAATATGCCGTTTCGGGATTTCGCAAGAGTGCTTCGTATTGCAAATCATCTCGTTTCTGTTTCAATGTCTGTACTTCACTGTTTTGCTGTTTTACCATCTGTTCCGTGCCTTTTACTATCGGACTTAATACGGCATTGATACTTCCCAAAACCAACGGCGAGAAAAACAGGATGCACAATCCCAATGCAAAAGGTCGTAGCAAGGGATACACGTCAATGGGTTCGGCACGTGCCAACGATGCCCATACTCGCATCGCGATGTAAAATAACGCACCCAATCCCGCAATTCCTTTGGCTACACCCGTCAATTGTGATGATAAGGGTATCATCTCGTTGTACGTTGTACGTAACAATTCGTGTAGGCTGTTAAAATCCATATTATTAGTTTTTAGTGGATGAGTTTACAAGTAAACAAGATGCGATTATCCTTATTTTCAGCATTTTGTCTATCGCTTTGACCCGTTTACTCGTCAACTTGTTTACTTTTATTTACCAAAATCTATGTTCATCCATACCGTAAAGTTCCTGTACACGACGAGTATCGTCTTTTTTCTTGGCACGAACGTAGCTGACCGAGATGTTTTTGCGAGTGTAATAGGATGTGATTGCTTTGTACTCTTTTACCTGTTCATAGATAGCATTAATCATATCCATACGCTCCTTGTCGTTCATCGAGAAAGAACCGTTTTGCACTATGGATTTCAACTCTTTGATTGACTCGCCGCTCAATTCAAGCAATCGGGCATAACCCGATGCCATCGCAGCAAGTTCGGTTGGACGAAAGTTGGTGTCGGAAAGCATTCGTTTGTAAGCATCCACGTAAATTCCCGTGATGTCGCCCACCATAACCAATGTTTCCTTTACCTTGTAAGCATCGCCGATTAAGTTGTTTACTTTTTTAAGGGCATCGTAATACTTTTTGGTGTCGTTGTAGAGTTTTTCCACTTCTTTAAATCCGTTCAGGGTGTTTTTTACGGTTTTACTTGCCGTGGCTATCTCTTTAACCGAGTTGGCGATATTACCTGCAAAGTTACCCGGGTCGGTTACCACCCATTGGGCGTTGGCTGTCCCGAAACAAAGAGCAAAAGCCAATAGAATAAGAGAAAGTTTCGTTTTCATGATGATAATTTTTAAAAGGTTATTGATTTGATTTATTTCCATTTCTTTTCTCCCTTGCCTTTTCAGCAAGTTGTTTGATTGCCTGTTCAATGTTGCCATCGAGCTTTTCAGCCAAATTGAACACTTCCATTTTTTCGGTCTCTTCGGTGGTGTAGGTCAAATACTCTTCCGTGGAAACTTCGGTAGCATAAACGGCAGATTGTGTCCCACCCAAACCAATCCACACTTCTTTGTAAAGCCTTCCGCCGTCGTTGTTCATGTTAATGGAAAGGATTTGCGACTTCTCTTTTTCTGTCAGACCCAACAAGTTCTGTATGCTGTCGAACTTATTGGCATACTTGCGTTGGTCTAACAGGATTTTACAGTCCGAGTTATTGATGATACTCTCTTTCACGATAGGACTTTGTATAATATCGTCCACTTCCTGCGTTACCACGATGGCTTCTCCAAAATATTTGCGGACGGTTTTGTAGAGATACTTGATATAATCCGCCATATTTGCCGATGCAATAGCTTTCCACGCTTCTTCAATCAGTATCATCTTGCGAATACCTTTCAAGCGTCGCATCTTATTGATAAAGACTTCCATAATGATAATGGTTACTACCGGAAATAGGTCTTTATTGTCTTTCACCGCATCAATTTCAAACACGATAAAGCGTTTGGATAACAAGTCGATGTTTTTATCGGAATTGAGCAGAAAATCGTAACGACCGCCTTTGTAGTACTGTTTGAGCGTAGTCAAAAGATTGTCGATATTGAAATCTTCTTTGGTTACTTTGATGTCCCTGTTTTCCAAATCATTTCGATAAGTATCCCTGAGAAACTCGTAAAACGAATTAAATCCGGGCACAATCTCTCTGTTTTCTCGGATAAGGTCAAGATACACGTTCACGGCAGAACCCAATTCGCCCGCTTCCGTTTTAGAAATCTTTTCGTCTTCGCTTTTCCAAAGAGTAAGCAAAAGCGTAGAGATACTTTCCCGTTTTTCCACGTCATAAACATAGTCATCGGTGTAAAACGGATTAAACGAAATGGGATTTTCATCAGTATAGGTGTAATAAATGCCGTCTTCTCCTTTTGTTTTACGGTTAATCAACGAGCAAAGTCCCTGGTACGAGTTTCCCGTATCCACGAGCAGTACGTGTGTGCCCTGTTCGTAGTATTGGCGTACCATGTGGTTGGTAAAAAAGGATTTTCCGCTTCCCGATGGTCCTAAAATAAATTTATTTCGGTTCGTGATAACGCCTTTTTTCATCGGCAAATCGGAAATATCCAAATGCAGCGGTTTTCCCGTGAGCCTGTCCGCCATTTTAATACCGAAAGGCGACGGCGAACTTTTGTAGTTGGTCTCTCCGGTAAAGAAACAGAGTGCCTGTTCGATAAAGGTAAAGAAACTCTCTTCGGCGGGAAAATCGCCTGCATTACCCGGCATTGCCGCCCAATAGAGCGTTCCGGCATCTACGGTGTTGTGTCGTGGGCGGCACTCCATCAGAGCAAGAGCCGAACCGACATCGTTCTTTATCTGTTTGAGTTCTTCTTTGTCATCGCTCCACGCCAACACGTTGAAGTGCGCTTTAATAGAAGTCAAACCTTGCGAATGTGCCACATTCAGATACTCTTCAATCCACTCCCGATTGATTTGGTTGGAACGAGAATATCTTGCCAACGAAAGCATATTGCGAGCTTGCTTCTCGAAGTTTCGCAAGTTTTCATCGCTATCCCCGATAAACAGATATTGATTGTAGATATGGTTGCACGAAAGTAACAATCCCACGGGTGCGGCAAAAGATAGTCGGCAATCCGAGCGGTCGGTGGACAGTTTTTCATAACGACTGTCGGTGCTGACATTTGTCGGCAAATCATCGGTATCGCTAAGCGTGTGAAGGCAGAGTATATTGTCGCCTATTTTCACTTCCGACGCTCCGAGTTTTATATCTGCCAAAGATGCCTGCTCCGCTTCATTTAGTGTAAAATAGCGGTCTAATAATCCCCTTTTTCTATTCGTCCCGCAAATATCGTCTGCCGAAAGACGGGTAAGTTGCATTATTCCGCTGTCGTTAATAATCCGCTCGAACTGATCCACGCTTTCCAAAAATCGACCGATGGTCTCTTTGTCTTTTATCTCTTTAGGTAAAATAGTTCCCCGGCACAAAGTGCTGAAATCACTCTGTTGTGCCATTCGTTGTTTGGTGGTTTTGGTCAGATAGAGATATACGGAATGGTTGAGAAACGGACGTTCATTGAAATGTCTTTTATACGAACGGCTCAAAAAAGAGAGATTTTCCTTGCCGAAATCGGAACGGTAATTCTCTTTGATAAACCAATCTTGCTTATGCAAAATGCTGTAATCGGGCAATACACGCACGGCTTTGTTCCAAGTGGCGTGCATTATTTCGTATTCGGGCGATGTAAGGGTAAAAAGTTCGGGCAGTTCCAACGAGAAGGCAACGGTTACATCGGCATCTTTCGATACGATGCAATCGCCTTCAATCGCCAAAAGCGGGAACTTATCTTCCAATCGGCTTTTCTTGCTGATGTTTCTCATCGAGTTGCTCCTTTCTTGCGGTTAGATTTTTGTATAAGACGGCACACCGAACGACGGCAAATCAAATAGCGGGGATGATAACCCACCGCACGGCGTTTCATTAAGCCGTACTCTCCGTATTTGCGGTTCATGGCGAAAGTTTGCCACACCAACACGGTGGCACCCGATACGCCCAAGACCAAACAGAGTGATTGGCTTACGCCGAACATGTAAAGGACAACGACAAGGATGAAATCAGCCAACAACCCGCCTACGAAAATGAACAGGTATTGAGATTTCAGTCCTTTGAACTCTACCGTTCTGCCGATACCTTTGTTGATTTCGAATTCCGCCATTTTTACAAAAAGAATGAACGTAAAATGGTAGCTGCTACAATCAGGAACACACATGCTCCGAACCACGATGCTGCCGTTTTGCTCGTATCGGGGTCGCCGGCTGAGAATTTTCCGTACACTTTTACTCCGCCGATAAGTCCTACTACTGCACCAATGGCATAAATCAATTTGGTGGCAGGGTCGAAATAACCGGTTATCATTTTAGTGGCTTCGTTAATTCCGGCAGAGCCGTCGCCCTGAGCAAAAAGGTTGGCGGCAGAGAGTAATGCCATTGTGAATACAAGATAAATTTTCTTTTTTGTCATAATATTAATGTTTAAGGTTATGAAATGTCGGTTAAAAAGAGTACGGAACAAGCCTTAGATTTAAGGTTTAGATTGGCTGACGCGGCTTGTTCCGTCTCTTGCTTTCAAGGTTTAGATTAAGGTTAACTTTGGGCTTTATAAAAATTGCATCCAATTTTCCGGTGGTGTTTCAACTTCGGATTTAACTTCCGATGTTTCATTTCCGGCTAAAATCTGCATCAATTGTGTGCTGAGTTCTTGCTGCATGGCTTCGTGCATTTTCAACTTTTCAAGAAAATCGCTGCCACGCAGCTTTTGAGCCGTCTTTTGTAATGATGTTTTCTCTTGTTCGGAAACTGTTTTACGTTCGACGGCTCGTTGCATCTGACGGATTTCTTTTGTCGTCAGGCTCTCGTCGGAAACTTGAATATCTTCGCCGAAAAGGATGTTAAGTTCTTCATTTTCAATCAAACTTTCATCTATTTCATTTTCGGGCGACATCGGGTAAAACTCGTTTTCATCGTCCACGCTTGGACTTTCGGGTGCAAATGTAGTGGGTTTTTCCGTTCGATTTTTATTGGCTTCCTTAGGCTTTCTTTCCGCTTCCTGCGATGGAAACGAGGTTTTGGCTTTTCCGATAACGGATGTTTGTTCTTCGTTTCGGATTGTTTTACGAAAAACGGTATTCCGGTTGTTTTCAGGCGTTTCTTTGTCGTGCTCAAACAGAATGATGTATACCAATAATAGCACGATGATGATTAAAAGTGGTAATATTGCGTTCATAATAAGTGGGTTTTAAAGGATGATGGATTTTCGTCTGTTTTTATCGATGCCTTTGCCGATGGCATCCTTGTGTCGGGATAGATGTTCCCGCAAAACATTTTCTATGTAGGCAGAAAGCGTGGTTTTACTACGCAAATCGTGCAGGATATGGCGATACACGTCGAGTGTTTCTCTGTTCAATGAGAAGGATACACGATTTTCAATTATGCAGGGATTGAGAAATGTTTCCATATAGGTTTCAAAATCTGCGATTTGTGAAACTATTTCTTGTGTTTTCTCTTTCGGTTTTTCCGTTTTCTGTTTCGGAATAACGGTGTTTGATTGGGATGTTTCTTCCGGTTCCATTCCTGCCATTTTGCGAATTTGTTCGGCAATGGCTTTGTTACGTTGTTCTTCGATTGTAGGCATATTCTTTGGCTTTTAGCTTTTTGCTGTTGACTATTAGCTTGGCATTCAAAATCATTGGGCAGTCAGTAAATTTTCCATTTTCCCTGCCAACAGCCAATGGCTAACAACTAATAGCTTATTATAATGTTAGTTTTCTAATTATTTCTTCGGCAAGCTCTTCGATATTGCTTCCTGCGAGCAGCTTTTTGTCGGGTGGCAGGTAGGTGGAACGGAACACGTCCCGATTGTCGGGTGTTAACTCTTTTTTGAAACGGGATGAGCGGGGTAACCGACTGTCGAGAATACCCAACTCCTGACGGGCTATCTCTTGGTCGTAAAATTCGATAACGGCAGGATTGACCCGTTTGTCGATTTTGTTCCAAAGCATATAAATCTGACGGATTTTACTGCTTGTCAGTGAAACACCTAAATCACGCACGGCAAGGGCATAAGTCATACAGGCTACAAGCGATTGCGGATCGGGTTCTATGGGCGAAATTACGTAATCCATATCTACCGTTAAGCCTACCAATGCCGTATCGTCGGCTCTGCCGGGCAAATCGAAAAAGACGTAGTCGAACTTCTCAGCAGAATGCTTTGCCAAAAAGCTTTCGGCATCTTGCAAAGCTCTTTCAGACGTGCTTTTTAGAATACGGTAGGCAGGTTTGCCAAAACTCTCAAAATGTTTTTTCATTCGCTCCAACAGTGCGGAATTGCCATTTTGAACGGTCTGTTTGTCTCTTTCCCGCATATTGAAAAAACTGTATTGCGAAAAATCGCAATCAACGACAAACAGATTGATTTTTTTCTCGTAATACAGGTAGCTTGCCAAAATTTCGGCAATGCTACTTTTACCCACGCCACCTTTCAGCGAACCGAAACCGACGTAAACAGGTTTGTGCTTTTGTTCATTCTTTTGTTTTTGCATAATTGTATTTGTTTAATTGTTTGTGTATTCTTTTATTCTTTTCTGCGCACATTCCTTTATTCTCATATTCTTTTATTATCGTATTCACATAATATTGTATTCATTCTCTTATTCTTGTATGCTTGCACAACTGCACAACTGCACAACTGCATAATTGCATAACTGCATAACTGCACAAAGAAAATATTGCACACATTCTTGCATTCATTCTTTTGTTTGTTCATTCTCTTATTCTTTTCTGTATTATTGCACAAAGAAAAGCGTAAATACACCAAAGTCAAGGCTTCGATTGACTACGCTTTCTTAGGCTTTCCTCGGATGGAGATAAACCCGCCTATTGCTACAAAATAGCGACGTAACTTTGTATCGGATAAGTTCACATTGTTTCCGAACAACTGTTTTTGGACAGTCATCGCATAAATTCCGACTGCCTTGATAGCTTTTCAATATGTTTAATTCGGCAAGGTGTACTTTTGTCCGACAACGCGCTGCTTAGCCGACAAAAGTTCCTTGCCCCGGTGCGGGGATGTGAAGTTTACTCCAAAGTCGTAACCTAAAACCTAAATCTATACAATGATGAAAAAGCAAGAGATTGAAAACAGTACATCGTTTCGCTATTATCTGCGATTGAACGAAAGGGATAATGCCCGATTTCTCGACCTGTTCGAGCGGTCAGGTGCGAAAAGCAAGTCGGATTTTATCCGTCATCGGATATTTCAAACGCCTTTTCGAGTGATTTCTCACGATGCTTCCGCCGTAGATTTTTACGTGCGATTAACCCATATCAACGCTCAAATGCGTAAAATAGGCGTGCTGTATAATCAGGCTGTCCGCTCGATTAATGTTTATCATTCGATAAATACCGCTCGTGTTTTATTGGCAAAATTGGAAACCTATCAAGAGAAAACTACATCGCTTTTGGAAGAGAGCATCCGTTTAACCGAAGAATTTAGTGTGAAATGGTTGCCGAAATAACTGCTCCGATTAGCCTGAAAAATGTATTGGGATACAACTTCGCCAAGGTAAAAGCGGGAACGGCTTCGGTTATTCTTACTTCGCTTTTGAGCGTGGACGAGAACGGCAAAACAGACTTGTTTCGTGCATTGGCAGATATGGAAAACCGTTTGCCGTCGGGTATTCGCACCAAAAAGCCTGTATTTCATTGCTCAATTAATCCGCATCCGAATGATGTATTGACAGACCAACAATTACAAAATATCGCTTCGGAATATATGGAACGAATGGGTTATGGAAATCAGCCTTTTATCGTATTTAAGCACAACGATATTGCTCGTGAGCATATTCATATTGTATCGCTTCGGGTAGATAGTTTCGGAAAAAAACTCCCACACGCTTTTGAAGGTAGACGAAGCAAGAAAATAACCGATGATTTGGAACTGAAATACGGTTTAATACCGAGCGAAAGTCGTAAAAAACCGCAAAAAGATATTGCCGTAAAGGAAATTAAATCGGCAGATATAAATAATGGGAATGTTCGTGAACAGATTTTCGATGTGGTTCGGGCTGTACTGAAACGATACGCTTTTCAGTCGCTCGGCGAGATGAATTTGATTTTATCCCGATACAATATTTCCGTAGAAGAAGTACGAAAGGAATACAAAGGTAAACAGTACGACGGTTTGGTCTATGCCATAACTGACAAAGACGGAAATAAATTGATGTCGCCTTTGCATGCGAGTAAAATCGGGCGTGGAACGGGATTTAGCGCTGTTTCACGTCATTTTGAAAAATCGAAAGCGGTTATCAAAGAGAAAGCTCCTTTGCTTCGTAATGCGATTATTGAAACAATGAAAACTTCGCCTGATAAAGAGCAATTTTTGACAGCAATGAAGGCTCACGGTATTGATGTGGTTTTTCGTCAAAACGAAGAAGGACGAATTTACGGTGTTACGTTTATTTCGGATAGTTTGGGTGTGGTCGCCAATGGTTCACGATTGGGCAAAGGCTATTCGGCTAACGTGTTTAACGACTATTTTACAAGCGGTAAAAATCCGTTTTTAGACTATTCTAAACAAGAGATTGATACGGCGAAACAAATCAATACGAAAAAAGAACTTTCTGCGAATCAAGCTATCGAAGAAGAACTATTTTACGAAGAGTTTTCCGAAAACAGTGATTTGCCGATTACCGTTCACGGTATCGATTACAGAGAGTTGGCTTTTCAACGTAAGTTGAGAAACAAATACGGAAAACTGAAAATAAACAGAAAAAGAAGAAAACTATAAGGATTATGCAACAAGAAGACGATTTAAGGGGACTCGCCAAAACAATGGAATTTATGCGAGCCGTAAGTATTTTATTCGTGGTTATTCACTGTTATTGGTATTGCTACGAAGCATTCCGGGAATGGAACGTAACGATTGGTGTATTAGACAGAATCTTGATGAATTTTCATCGAACGGCAGGATTGTACAAACATCCGCTGATTACGAAATTCTTTTCAGTGCTGTTTTTGGCTTTATCCTGCTTGGGAACAAAAGGCGTAAAAACCGAGAAAATCACGTGGACGAAAATTTGGATTGTGTTGGGTTTCGGCATTGTGCTGTTTTTTCTGAACTTTTGGATATTAGCATTGCCGATTGCCAAAACAGGCATTGCAGTATGGTATATTTTTACTCTTTCGGCAGGTTATATTTGTCTATTGATGGCAGGACTTTGGATTAGTCGCCTTTTGAAAAACAACCTGATGGATGATGTATTCAATACCGAAAACGAGAGCTTTATGCAGGAAACCCGATTGATGGAAAACAAATATTCGGTCAATCTGCCTACACGATTTTACTATAAAAAGAAGTGGAACAACGGTTGGATAAATGTGGTAAATCCGTTTCGGGCGACTATTGTTTTAGGAACACCCGGCTCGGGAAAATCGTATGCCGTGGTTAACAACTACATCAAGCAACAAATTGAGAAAGGCTTTTCGATGTATATTTACGATTTTAAGTTCGACGACCTTTCTACCATTGCTTACAATCATCTGCTGAAACATATTGATAAGTATGAAGTGCCGCCGAAGTTTTACGTGATTAACTTCGATAATCCGCGCAAAAGCCACCGATGTAACCCGATAAATCCGCAGTTTATGACCGATATTTCGGATGCGTACGAGAGTGCTTATACCATTATGCTGAACCTGAACAAAACGTGGATACAGAAACAGGGCGATTTTTTTGTGGAAAGTCCGATTATTTTGTTGGCTGCCATTATTTGGTATTTGAAAATCTATGAAAACGGCAAATATTGCACTTTTCCGCACGCTATCGAGTTTCTAAACAAGAAATATGCCGATACTTTTACTATTCTCACAAGCTATCCCGAATTGGAAAACTACTTGTCGCCTTTTATGGATGCGTGGGAAGGCGGTGCACAAGACCAATTGCAAGGGCAGATTGCATCGGCAAAAATTCCGTTATCAAGAATGATTTCGCCCGCACTCTATTGGGTAATGACGGGCGATGATTTTTCATTGGATATTAATAACCCGAAAGAGCCGAAAATACTTTGTGTGGGTAACAATCCCGACCGTCAAAATATCTATTCGGCAGCGTTGGGATTGTATAATTCGAGAATTGTCAAGCTGATTAACAAGAAAGGGCAGTTGAAAAGTTCGGTAATTATTGATGAGTTGCCGACAATCTATTTTCGTGGATTGGATAACTTGATTGCCACGGCACGAAGTAATAAAGTGGCTGTTTGCTTGGGATTTCAGGATTACTCGCAATTGACACGCGATTACGGCGATAAGGAGAGCAAGGTTATCCAAAATACGGTGGGTAATATCTTTTCGGGACAGGTGGTTGGCGAAACCGCCAAAACCTTATCGGAACGTTTCGGAAAAGTGTTACAGAAACGGCAATCGATGACCATCAACCGACAGGATAAATCGACTTCTATTTCCACGCAGATGGACAGCCTTATTCCGGCATCAAAAATTAGCAATCTTACGCAGGGAATGTTCGTAGGTGCGGTGTCGGATAATTTCGACGAACGCATTGAGCAGAAAATCTTTCACTGCGAAATCGTGGTGGACAATGCTCGTGTTGCTGCCGAAACAAAAGCTTACCAAAAAATCCCGGAAATTGTCTCTTTTACCGATGAAAACGGAAACGACACGATGCAACAAGATATCGAACGAAACTATAAGCAAATAAAAGCAGATGTAGAAAATATTGTCTTATCTGAAATGGAACGGATTAGGAATGATGATAGTTTGAAGCATTTGGTAAAGGAATAGAGCAGTCTAATACCACAAATAAATTATTATCGTAGCCATTAGTACCGCCAAACTCCTGCTATAGCAAATAGTTTTTCGATTTAATCGTTTCAAGTGGGTGCGAAGTGTCAGATTGTGTCGTTCGATATGGTTGGTGGAGCGAAAAACGGTGCGATGTATTTTTCGGCTGATAAGATAGCCGTAGTTTTTCAGTTTATCGGTATAAATCATTTTGGCTTTCGATAGAAAAAGACTTTTAAGCACTACCGACAAGGTGCGGTTAGTGCGTCTGCCCACATTGAAAGCTACTACCTTGCAAGTTTCTCTATCCAAAGCGTACACTAACCAACGCAAACGGCTTTTCTTGCCGATAAATATACGCATCTCGTCCACTTCGTAGCTTTTGCCTATAGCAATAGGTGGTTGTTTGATTTTGCTTGCTATCAGCAAAATTCGTTTTAGCAAAGTGGTAACTGAAATCCCCAATACTCGTGCCGTGCTACGAATGCCCAATCCTTCTTTGGTTAGTTGAATAATTTTGTGATTGGTGTTGGGCATATAGGCTTTGTATCTGTAGTTCGTTATAAAACGTTTGTGACAATTCTTACATTGGTAACGTTGTTTACCTGTACTACTTTTACCACTTTTGATAATATTGTTAGAGTGGCAATGCGGACATAAAAACTCAACTCCCAATCTGGAGCATAAAGTACCGAAACGTTCTTGTAAACTCATTTTTTCATTGTTTTTAATCGTAAAAATAGCGAAAGGCAGAGAATATATCCCTGCCTTTATACCTATAGATTAAAATTATTGTTGATAATCAGATGATTTTTTTGACAACTCCCGATCTGGAGCATTACCGGTGTTCTTTCATTCGGTATCGTTTTCTGCGTTGACAAAAACATACTCTTTGGCAAGTTTTGGCTTGTGCGGTTGGCTTTCGTGCGACTTGGCAATGTGTATGGCTTTTGGGGAGGGAATATCTATTAAATAAGTCAATAAATGTTCAGCCCAAGCTTTCGATAGTAATGGAGGAACAGCATTTCCAACTTGTACATAATAATTTCTTTGAGTTTTTGAAATCAATTGAAAATCATCAGGGAATGACTGAAATCTCAATCCTTCTCGAATTGTAATCATTCTGTCTTCTTCATAATGTATATTACAACCAATATTTGGACGATTAAAGTGAGTATTCAAAGTATAGTTAGGTTTTTCAGGATCAAGTCTTCCATATGTAGTAGTTCTTCCTCCTGTACTTTTGAAATACATTATTCTTTTGGTAGAGACACTATCTGGTACGTCCATATAATTACCACCTGGTTTAACGTGTTTAATAATTTCCTTATCAGTTGGACTTGAGTATGGGATAAAGTGCAATGTTGTGCTTTCTGAATTTTTTCGCATTAATTCTTGATATTCATTATTTGGGTGGTGTTTATAGTTAACCATTCCGTCCTCTGTTGGTGATTCCAAATCTGAAATTGCTTCAAAAGATGTAATCCATTTTTTCTTTCCTTGTTCATTCTCAAAATGCGTTTGTGGTGGTGCGGAAATATCAATTCCTATCCTGTTGCCAACTATAAACACTCTTCTTCTTCGTTGGGGAACACCGTAATCTGCAGCATTTAGAGTGAAAATATTGATATGATATCCAATATCCTCAAATGCTTGACTTAAATTGTCAATTACCTTAGAGCCATCATTTGCTTTAGATGATTTAATGCCTGTAACATTCTCAAAAAGAAATAATTTGGGATGAACTTTATTTACAACATCTAAGAATGAGTATACTAATGCGGATCTATTATCATTAGGGTCTCGTTTGCCAATTCCTGAAAAGCCTTGACAAGGTGGCCCGCCAATAATTATGTCGGCATTTGGAATTGTATTTAAGTCAATTTTTGTAATATCTTCATTTACTATATGGTCGCCTATGTTCAATCTGTAAGTATCACAAGCATCTTTCAAAATATCATTTGCCCAAATCAAATCATAACCAGCTTGTTTAAAACCTAAATCTAAACCACCGCATCCTGAAAATAAACCTATTACTTTAATTTTATTTTTTTTCATAATCTTCTATCTTCTACTAAGTCAGCTAAAAAGAGTTCAAAAAAGTTTGTCATTTCAATGCTCGAATTAAATCCTAAGCTGTCCTTAGAAAAAATAATTTTGGCGACCTCTTCATCTAATTGTCTTCTTGGTGTTGATAATCCTTCGTCTCCGCTTACTGATACACTTAAACTGTTAAGATTTTCAAAGGCAGAAACAACAAAGTCTATTTCATCTTTTGTAAGTTTTCTCAAGTCAGGAACTTTTAATTCGTTAATATGGAAACCTTCCAATTTTCTTAAGCCCTCTTGATTATTGGAATGAATTTCAAATTGAATTTGACCAAAACAAGAATTTAAGAAGGCTGTGATAAATTTAATCTGGCTTTCGCTCGAGATTAATGTATCGGAATTCCCATTTTGAAATCCAGAGAGATAAAAGAAATTAGTAGAAAGAACTACTGGTGTCGAAAAAGGATTGTAATAACAAGTGTGTTTCGTTCTTTCGGCTCTAGGAATAAGAATATCAAATGAAACCTTATTTCTGAATGCCGCATTTACAATTTGTTTCCACTTAGCAGAATTTGCTGTATTATTAGTTGAAAATATTGCATTGAGCGAAGCATCTGCTTGATGATTAGCGGTTAATCCATTTGGTGTACTGTCATCGTATTGAGTTGGAAAATGTATTGCAGGCTCTTCTTCCAAATCCGATTGTTCTAAGATTAAATTTCTAGCACTCCTACTGTTTTTAATGCCATACCCTTTATTTGAATTTACAATTCCTGAGTAAGGCGATTGGCTAAAATCAGGAAAGATTATTGCAGAACCACCACTATTTTCTGCTCCTCCACGTCTTTTGTTTACAAAAAAAGTATCTAATGGCTCTAAAAATGAAAGTGAATCCAAAGTTTGAAATTTATCAGTAGGGTCATTGAAAAACATCTTCCAATTTGCTGATGGGTCAATATTCCTATCTGTAACTTTTAATGTGTAATTTGCATTTACAATGGTATTATTGGTAGAGGTAAGTATTGCTTTTATATCATTAGGACGAGATAGTAAATCAGAATCGATTATTCTCAAAAATTTTATCTGATTAGACGGCTGTTTGCTTAAAACAGTAATTACAGTAGTTACCTTGAAGTCCTCAAAGTAATTTCTTGGGTACAAAATGATAGCTTCAACTTTATCTAAAATGAATTGCTTTAAATATTCACCTTCTTCATTGTTTAGAAATTTAGCCATTAAAATTAAACCAGCTCTACCTTGTGGGTTTAAGTAGTGCCAAGAATAATTTACGAAGTAAAAATATAAATTAGGCTGTGACGCTAGTGTAACAAAATTTGTTTGTCCACTACTTGTTATTGCATTATTCATTAAGGCCTTATCTGCAGTTGTTATAGGTGCATCAGGGTTGTCATTTCTTAAAAATGGGGGATTCATTAATAGAACATCATATCCAGCAATCATTGGATTTGCAAAAGCATTTCCAGTAATAATATTTGCATTGGTGGAATTATTTACACCAGAAAGATTTTTTGAAACAAGCCGAAAGGTAGATAATTGAGCTAAAAAAGGGTCAATTTCAATGCCATTAACTTGATTTAGTAGTTGATTATGAGATTTAGTTACGGCACTTGAGAGGCTTAAAATATTCAAATAATCGTATGCAGCATCTAATAATGCACCATCTCCGGAACAAGGATCAATTACAATTGAGTTTTCATTTTCGATTGTAACTGTTGACAATAAAATGGATAACTCCGTATCAGACATTATTTTTCCTTTCTTATGAAGTGTATTTTTGTCATAAACTTTTGAAGTCAATAAATTGAAAATATATTCAGGCAAAGGATTGTCAGAAACTGCTTGTGAGCTATAACTGTTTAAAGCGTGAATTGTATTTTTGAAGTATTGAATAATCGAAGAACTAAAATTTTCAGGAAAAATTCTATCGGTTGAGTTCGGGTGATTAGAAAATACTTGATTAAAATCTAACTGTAATACACGATTGTAGTTATTGGTTAGTTTGGTAATGAAGGTTTGTAGATTATCATTGTCAAGTGGAAAAGTTCGGAAAAAACTTTGATTTGAATTATTCGTTTGATTGTAATAATCTTTTAAATAGGCAAAAGCCAATAATCTGAAAAATTCATAAAGCGTAATTTCATCAGCTAAATCTTTGCTTAGCTGCAAACTATTACTAACGCTTTGATAATTTTGAACAAAGGTATCAATTATAGGTTGCCAATTGTTTTCCCAATCGGGTTGTGTTCGGTTAAAAATTATAGGCAAAATTTGTTCAATAGTTGATTGGAACTCAATGCATGTTTGCGTTGCATCTCGATTTTGAGGATTAAACGGTGTGTGTGATTTTGGATTTCCTTTTAGTATGCAAGTTGAAATAGGGCCTTGTCGGTCTGCAAATAGGATTAATTCTTCAATATTTGTCAAGCAGAAATACTTTGGGTAATTAGGCTCCCAATAAGGTGAAAAATCGGAAACGTAAGAACGAGCTTGGTTTTGGAACCTTTGTGATATAACATCACGAGCTGTTTTTTTTACTTCAATTACAAAAATGTACCTATTAGATGATTTTAATTTAATTGCAAAGTCTGGAATTATTGTACTGTTTGGAATTGAAGGATGGTGTACTAATTCCATCACAGAGTCGTAACCACAATTTATGATTGCATTATTAATAGCACTTTCAACGACAGGATGAAATCCAGTAACTTCATCAGAGTTATACCAAAGGTTTATCATTTTAATTAAAATATTCTTTTATTTCATTATTTAATTCATCAATCGTTAGCAGCGAATTATTTATTCCGTTGTATTCGTCAATCAGCACTAAATCAATTTGTTCAATTATTTGTTGATGTCCGCTTTCATATCTGTTTATGTTCATCAATTCTTCTCCTAGCATTTTTAATCTTGATATAGCAGTTTTTGAAAGTTTTTTTATGTCAATTACTTTCACTTCTTTAAATTCATAAAGTTGTATTTTCCTTAAACCATTTCCTTGACTTCTTGAATTACTAAGGGTGTTTAATCTTGTAAAA
>MTKW01007364.1_pt1 | contig 27053 bp, 18 predicted proteins | sample 1042761 | NCBI WGS metagenome assembly MTKW01 (sample SAMN06205366, study PRJNA360243) | anaerobic digester metagenome | biome: Wastewater treatment plant; feature: Anaerobic digester sludge; material: sludge; isolation source: anaerobic digester fed with sludge from wastewater treatment plant ...
GGAACGGCACGTGCCCCCCGGTGAGCGCCATGAGCTGTGCAGGGGGCTTCATGCGGAGCAAAATGTGATAATCCAGGCAGCTTTACATGGAATAAGCATCCAGGGGGCTACTGTATACTGCACAGACTACCCGTGTTCATTGTGTATGAAAATGCTTATCAATGCAGGGATCAAAGAAATAGTCTACTTCGGCGCCTATCCTGACGAGCTTGCCTCGGAAATCGCGAAAGAGGCAGGCTTGGAGATTCGTCAATTCCGGAATTCCTGAGTCGAGGGGGACTAACCTTGACATGCCTATATACCTGGGTTAGAATGTGAACGATGGCCGTAAATATTCCCCTAATCTGCATGATGCGTCACCATTTTCAATTGTACATACGCGAGATGTACACATATACGAGGTGTACACATATGTGAGGTGTACACACATATAAGGCCTCGAATTGAGAGGAGAAAGCCGGCCTCAAATGATAGCCTATGTTCCTATCCTTATAGAAGCCTCCTTAATATCGTTCCTCCTGACTCCCATAATACGTGAAGGAGCTATCCGAACCGGGCTTGTCTATATGCCGAACTCGAGGACTGTTCATGACCGTCCCATGCCTGTCATGGGCGGATTGGCTATCTTTATCGCGTTTTCTGTGACTGTCCTTCATCGTGTAGGCCTCGGCTATGACACACTGGGCTTGCTTCTGGGCGCTCTCATTATCGTAGCAGTCGGGATGTGGGATGATATCCGCGAGCTCCGGCCGCTGCCGAAGCTTATCGGACAGATCTTGGCTGCCGTCGTTGCAGTGGGACTTGGTATCAAGATTGAGTTCATAACCAATCCTTTCGGATCCGGAATGATTTACTTGGGTCTTTGGGGCATACCCCTTACCATCCTCTGGATTGTGGGGATGGTGAACGTAATCAACTTCCTTGATGGCTTGGACGGTTTAGCTGCAGGTGTATCAATTATCGGGGCCTTTGCCCTCTTCGCAGTGGCTTCGTCCCGTGGACAAGTCTTCGCATCCGCGCTTGCGGTAGCGCTGGCAGGGAGCGCTTTGGGGTTCTTGCCGTATAATTTTAACCCTGCCAGCATATTCATGGGCGATGCAGGCGCCATGCTGTTAGGCTTTACGCTTGCTGTGATCTCGGTGGAAGGCGCGCTGAAAGGCGCAGCTACCCTTGCCTTGGCTGTCCCCATGTTCACCCTGGGCGTACCTATTCTTGATACGGTTTTTTCAATAGTTCGCAGGGTCAATAGGGGTACGCCTTTTTACCAGGCTGATAAGGAGCACATTCACCATCGTCTCATCAATAACGGGTTCTCCCACAGGGGAGCCGTAGTTCTTATATATGCAATAACAGGATGCCTTGGGATAATGGCTATTCTCATGGCGAGGTCCGGCGTCACACTTACCGGCTATGTTTTGGTTGCCCTGCTTCTCAGCGTCATTTTGATATCCGGCCGGAAACTGTGGAGCATCCGCGCACGGGATACGCGGAGAGGCGGTACAGATACCCAACATAGGTAAGAGAACCATAGGCGAGGGAAACACAGGGGAGCCCATTGCCGGACAACGCTGATGGGCCGGATGACAGACTCGATGACAGGCCGGGCAACAGGCCGGCTGATAGGGCTGGATAAGAGATTGGACGAAAGGGGATTGGAATGCCGAGGAAGAAAGTCATGACGGTATTCGGGACTCGCCCGGAAGCAATTAAGATGGCGCCGGTGGTGCAAGCTCTAAAGAGTTCCCATCAGCTATCAACGGTTGTAATTGTAACTGCTCAACATCGGGAAATGCTGGATCAGGTTCTTGACATCTTCGGTATTGCTCCTGACTACGATCTTAACATAATGCAGGAGGCACAATCCCTATCGGAAATTATGACCCGTACGCTGATCCGACTTGAGGAGCCTCTCAAGAAAGAGAAACCCGACTTGATTCTTGTGCACGGGGATACGGCGACAACTTTCGCAGGAGCCCTCAGCGGATTTTACAACCACATCCAAGTTGGCCATGTTGAGGCAGGCCTCAGGACTCACGATAAATACTCGCCCTACCCCGAGGAGATGAACAGGCGCCTTACAGGGTGCCTTTCTGATGTCCATTTTGCTCCGCTGGGCGCACAAAGGGATAATCTGCTCCTGGAAGGCACGCCTTGTGAGTCAATCCATGTCACAGGCAATACAGTGATTGACGCCCTCCTTAGTATCGCGTCAATCCCGCATGAGTTCACCTGTCCGGACCTTGCGTCCATCGATTACACGAACAGAAGGGTTTTGCTTGTCACTGCCCACCGTCGTGAGAATCTGGGCGAACCCCTTCGAAGGATTTGCCGGGCTCTTAAGACACTTGTGGAAACACGGCCTGACATTGAGGTGGTTTGGCCGGTCCATATGAACCCTGCAGTCAGGCAAGATGTCTTTCAAATCCTCTCCGGCATGCCCCGTATCCATCTGCTGGATCCTGTAGACTACCAAACAATGGTAGCCGTCATGTCCCGATGCTACTTAGTCCTGACGGATTCCGGCGGCTTGCAGGAAGAAGCGCCTTCCTTAAAGAAGCCGGTCCTGGTGCTGAGGGACGTTACAGAGCGTCCTGAAGGCGTTGAGTCAGGCACTCTGGCCCTTGTGGGCACAGATGAAGACAGAATCGTTTCATTTGCCCGGGGACTGCTTGAGGATCCACACGAGTACCGGCGGATGGCGGAAGCACGTAACCCTTACGGAGACGGACAGGCTGCTTGCCGCATTCGTGACGCAATCTTGTGGAGGTTTGGAATTAACCCCACAAGACCCGCGGATTTTCAGGGATAACCTGGACATAATACATGCCGTAGGGTAAACAGGTTTAGGTTTCCAGTTGAAGCCGGATCTTACCGGTGTTAGACTGTTGGGCGGAGTAGTATCTAAACCCCGTGCTATATCTACTTTTTGCGTGTTGAGAGGAGGAAGCCGTGTGGAGACTCTCCTCATTCAGGGAGGATCGAGATTAACCGGACGCATTGCAGTAACAGGCGCAAAAAATGCTGCTTTGCCCACGATTGCCGCTGCGCTCCTCACCGGAGAGACTGTAAATCTTTCGTGCGTGCCAGGCCTTGACGATGTCTTCACCATGTGTGAGCTCCTGGAGAGTGTCGGCGTTACCGTAAACTGGGGTCCGGGACGTCTTTCCCTTAACGCCGGACGGGCAAATGCAAGGGAGGCCTCGTATAGCTTAGTAAGACGCATGAGAGCGTCATTCTTGATTGCAGGCCCGATGTTAGCCAGATTCGGGTTTGCGCGCATGCCCATGCCGGGCGGGTGTGCTATTGGTTCAAGGCCGATAGACCTTCACCTTAAAGCTTTCAGCGCTATGGGGGCGGAGCTGTCAGTGGGAAGCGGATACATTGAGGCAACTGCTCCAAAAGGACTCCGCAGCGCTCACATATACTTGGACTATCCAAGCGTAGGCGCAACTGAGAATGCGATGATGGCAGCTTCTCTTGCCAAAGGGAGCACCATCTTGGAGAACGTAGCCAGGGAACCGGAAATCGTAGATCTCGCAAACCTTCTGACTAAGATGGGAGCAAAAGTGGTAGGCGCAGGTACAGGCGTCATTAGAATCCGCGGTGTGGATGAGTTGGGAGGCGCAAGTCATACAGTAATTCCTGATCGGATAGAGGCAGGCACGTATATGACGGCTGCGGCTATTACGAAAGGGGATGTAATCCTTGAAAATGTCGTGCCTGAACACCTTACTGCCGTAATTGCCAAATTGCGTGAGGTCGGCGTCCGTGTTGAGGTGGAGGAATCTGAGATTCGTGTTTCCTCTGACGCACATCCCAGGGCAGTGGATATTAAGACCATGCCTTACCCGGGTTTCCCGACGGATCTTCAGGCGCAGTTCATGGCGCTCTTGTCTCTGGCTGACGATATGAGCATCATTACTGAGACTGTATTTGAAAACAGGTTTATGCACGTAGATGAGCTTGTACGAATGGGCGCCAGGATAAAAATTGACGGTAGAGCTGCAATTGTTGAAGGAGTGGACTGTATGTCCGGCGCGCCGGTCACTGCAACTGATCTTCGAGCAGGAGCTGCTCTTATCGTTGCAGGCCTGGCTGCCAACGGAACCACGGAAGTGGCCAATATCGGGCATATTGACCGAGGATACGAGCATATTGAGAGGAAACTGAGTTCTTTGGGGGCTGACATCGTCAGGCGATCCGTCCCCGAAGAGCGGGAGGCTTCTGCAGCAACAGCCTCATAGTGTTCCCCGGTTCTAATCAGTCCTTCTGCCGAGTATAGATAAGTCTATAGGGTAGATGAATAGACAAGCAGTTATCACACGGCAGGAGGGACGCGACATGGGTCAATGGATTATCGTGTGCGTCGGGTTTTGCGTTCTCGTGGTGGTAGTGATCCCTTCACTAATTGTCAGAGGATGCGGGTTCAGTATTTACCCTCCCACTCCGCAGTTGAGTTCTTTTGATCATACTGTCAAAGTCTTCGATGTTTCTTCAAATGAAATCCGCGACATGCAATTGGAAGAGTATATCAAAGGAGTAGTAGCTGCGGAAATGCCGGCGTCCTTCGGAATTGAGGCATTGAAAGCTCAGGCTATAGCAGCTCGAACCATTACCTTGAGACAGATGACAGCCTTCGGTGGGTCCGGGTGCACTGCACACCCCGGTGCTGACATATGTACGGATCATCGTCATTGCCAGGCGTGGATATCCCAGGAGGAATTACGCAAAAGGACGGGCTATGTCAACTACCCGGTATATGCCGGCAAAATCCGGGACGCAACAGACTCCACCAGAGGATTGGTTGCCACATACCAGGGGAATCTCATAGAAGCCTGTTATCATGCCGCGTCAGGCGGAGCTACTGACAACTCCGAAGAAGTGTGGTCCAGTCCTGTTCCATATCTGAGAGGGGTTTCTACGGAGTTTGAATCAAAAGAGCCGGATTTTCGCAAGGAAGTCAGTTTCACCATGGACGATCTTGAGAAGAAGCTGAATACAAGCTTAAAGGAGAACAAATCCACTACGTATAAGGTAGCGGGCAAAGATGTCCATGTTATCTCTGAAGAGAGGATGGATAAACCCATTGAGATTTTGGATGTTTCCAAAGCGGGGCGTGTCAAGGAAATCAGAATCGGCGATAAGGTGTTCAGCGGGTATACCCTAAGAACTCTTCTGGGGCTTGCTTCGACGAAGATGACTTACCGGATAGCCGATAATGAGGTCCGGATTACGACTACAGGATACGGACACGGTGTCGGCATGTCTCAGTACGGAGCCAATACCATGGCGGAAGCGGGAAAGAACTTTGAGGAAATCCTCAAGCATTACTACCAAGGCATCGAAGTTGTGGACTATTACCAAGCAGAAACAAGATGAATCCTCAGTCTGCATAGAGAGGAAAGTATTGGGGAGAATATTGTCCGGGGTGATGCCATGGAGAGAAACGCCAAAAAGAGGCAACCCGGGACTGATTCTCCGTCCAAGACGAAAAGCCTGGTTTCCGTTGTTGGGACGAAATTCGGCGCAGGCGCGCGGAGAACACGTGAATTCTTCGCCGGCCTGAGAAGTACTATCCCTGCGCTTAGGGACATTGTCATTTTGGTTGCTCTCACTGTTATTGCTTTTGCGTCCGGGTTCTTTGTGGGAAGGGAGACGACGCAGCCTGCACTGCCAGGTGATTTTGTGTCCATCCAGGAAATTGATATCCAAGGGACAAGCTCTCACTTAGCCGATGTCACAGTTACGGAAGACGTCATACCTCAAGACATTGCCACTTATCAAACCGCTGACGAAGAACCTGCGGGCGGGAATGAAGACGCGGGCGTCGTAGGCCCCATACCGGCCGACGCTCCGGAAGCGAAACCAGACGTTCCGCTCAGGGAAAGCACACCGCGGGAAAGCACACCGCCTGCCGGCGAGAAGATGACAATGCCTGTCCAAGGACGGATAACGTCTGAGTTCGGATGGAGGAAACATCCTGTGTACCAGGATTGGCGGTATCATACAGGAGTGGATATCGGAGTGCCTGAGGGTTCCCCGGTGAGTGCGGCGCTTTCAGGCAAGGTCGTCGAGTCAGACAGCGCGAGAGAACTGGGCTTATACGTAGTCATTGAGCACCCGGACGGTATCAAGACCAAGTACGCCCATTTAAAGTCGAATTCGGTGAATCGTGGAGATTCAGTGAAACAAGGGCAGATCATAGGAAATGCCGGGGCTTCAGGCGTCACATCCGGGCCGTATCTTCACTTTGAGGTGGTTTCCGGGGGTGAAACCGTCGATCCTGAGGGATTCCTGTAATACTGCTCTCCCGTGAGTAACCCTGACATATCTCGCTGTCCCAAGAATATACATGGTATTAAACCGGGGCAGGGGGGCAGCGGAGATGAGGGATTACATTCGGCGTAGAGTGCTTGACATTGCCGGCCATATTATCGAGACCAAGTCTACCGTGAGACAGACGGCCAAGCTATATAATGTCAGTAAGAGTACTGTGCACAAGGATGTAACAGAGAGACTTCCCATGATAAGTAAGCCTCTCTCAAAGAAAGTCAAGCGAGTGCTGGAGCAGAATAAGGCAGAGCGCCACATTCGTGGCGGAGAAGCTACAAGGAGGAAATATAGGGAGAAAAAGAGGGGTTAGGCGTCCCCTTTCTCTGGAGGAAATCTTCGCAGTATGTAGAAGAAACTACCTTGCGACGGTTTTTTCTTATTTACACATTGGATAAGCCTTTCAATCCGACTGCATCTTCAAGTGGCTTGCTGAGGCAAATAGGAGGAATAGGCCCATGCTGGGGCTGTCTGTGGATATCGGAATCGATCTGGGAACAGCCAATACGAGGGTTTTCGTCAAGGGTAAAGGCATAGTGATGAATGAACCTTCGGTTGTTGCCATCGATGGTGAAACCCGTAAGGTGCTTGCAGTCGGCGGAGCAGCCCGCAGGATGATTGGGAGAACTCCGGGTTCGATATTAGCTATCAGGCCTATGAAGGACGGAGTCATTGCTGACTATGAGATAACCGAGGCAATGCTCCGTTATTTTATTAATCGTGCATGCGGCCGTAAAGTTCTGATAAGGCCCAGGGTAATTATCTGTATTCCTTCCAGGGTGACAGGGGTCCATAAACGAGCAGTGCTTGAAGCTGCGTCACAATCAGGTGCCAGGCAGACTTTTCTCGTGGAAGAGCCAATGGCTGCAGCCATTGGCGCCGGTCTCAACATATGGGAACCTTCAGGGCACATGGTTGTCGACGTAGGCGGAGGGACCACTGATGTCGCTGTCATTTCTCTTGGAGGCATTGTTGTTGCTGATTCCTGTGCAATCGGAGGAGACAAGTTCGATGAGTCAATTATAAGGTATGTCAGGCGAGAGCATAACCTTATGATAGGTGAGCGGACTGCGGAGGACATCAAGATACGTATTGGGACTGCTTGTCCCGGGAGTTCCGACGAGACCGCGGAAATACGGGGAAGGGATTTCGTTACCGGCTTGCCGAAAATCATCAACTTATCCTCTGAAGAAGCTTGTCAGGCCCTCTCTGAGCCTGTGAAAGAGATCATCAACAGTGTGAAAGGCGTCCTGGAACGCACGCCTCCTGAGCTTGCCGCCGACATAGTTGACAGAGGGATAGTCTGCACAGGCGGGGGCGTTCTTCTTGACGGATTTGCAAGGCGCATGTCAGAGGACATCGGAATTCCCGTTCATGTCGCAGAGGATCCTATGAGTTGTGTTATTGTGGGCACAAGCAAGGTTTTTGGATCGCCGGAGGTTCTTAAGAACAGCCTGGTGGCAGGCGCGAAGTTTGTGTAAACCGCCATCTCTTCATAGTCAAGCCTGCTTTTCCTTCTGAGCATGAGTTCATTAGTTTTCGCTTGTTTTCCAAGGTTGTAGGCGGCCCCGCACGGTACGTACGTTTGCTGAGGCGGGTGATTGCAACGACGGGTGTCAAAATCCGGCCACCGGCCTACGGGCCGGATTTTGCCAAGGCAACCCGCTTGGGGCGCCGTCCCCTTAGTGCAACACCGGCAACCCCACACAGCACGTGCGGTACGTACATTTTCCGGGGCCGGTGGTTACTTACGGGGATCTGGTTAGAATCCCCGAGAAGCTTCATGAGGAACCATTTTTCCCACAAGAGGATAGTTGACTTTTATATAGAACTGAAAGGTAAAGGTGACCTTTGGAAGGAGGTTTACTTATCTCATGAGACGGCCATGGTATAATATGGGATTTCGCGCATGTATTGCTTCTTTCATCATGTTCTTTTTTGTTACGACAACTTGCAGCGCCGGATGGGTGTCCATCACTGAGGTTTCCGGCATCGGCGAAGGGAAGTTGGTTATTGATGAGAGCGGAGCTATTTTGCCCGTGACTGCTATTGCCAGAGGTGACGTCCTTCTTGTGCCTGCGACTTTCGTAGCTGAGATCTTAAGAACCTCGATGAGATATGACCCCGGGGCTAAGCGCCTCACCTACAGCGTACCGGGTGGCGGATTCGAGCTTTTGCTCAGTCAGAAGGAATGGACGTTGTCTTCGGGTGAGGAGCGAACCTTCGACGAACCCCCGGTAAGCATCTCCGGTGTTCCTTTTGTTCCGGTAGAGCTACTCAAAGTAACCGGGGATTACGAAGTGTCTTGGGATCCCAGGACAATGGAAATCCATATTCGCCGGCCCGGTGAAGGGATGGCTGTCTTAACCCAATCAAGGCACGGGATTCATCCTGATAAGGTTAGGTTCGTATTTCACCTAACCAAGGAAGTCCCGTTCAAAGTCATGCAGATGAAAAACCCGCCAAGGATAGTAATTGATTTTGAAGATACATATGTAGAACGGGAATTTGACGCTCTCCTTGACCATGTAGCCGTTGATCGAGTAAGAGTTGCTGCATCTGAACAGAGAAAAACCAGGGCAGTGATAGAGCTCAACTATGCGCTCCCTGATGCGACTGTGTTCTGGCTGCAAGATCCTGTAAGATTCGTTGTGGATGTGCCGACGATCTACAGCAGTAAGTCTGCGATTACGATAGCTCCCGGCATCCGCTATATCACATTGAACACCGGCATGCCTGCAGGCCCTATCACTGTCGATGTTCTGGAGGTTATGACAAGTCATGAGAACGTAACGGTGAAGACTGCCCTTGCAGGTTCTTTCGAGAGTTTTGGCTTGGCCCCTGTCAGTGAACTTGTGTCACGGTCTGGCGCGATAGCAGGGGTCAACGGGGTGTTTCACGCGTCAGACGGTACCCCTCTCGGCCTGATTATTATAGACGGCAGGCTGAAGAGCTTGCCTATTATGGCAAGGACTGCTATGGGGCTAACCCGTGACGGAAGGGTTCTTATTGATAACGTGTCAGTGGATACTGCAGGCAACTTGATTCCTGATTGGTTGGGGGAAGGGGTAATCTACGCCGTCGGCGGCGGCCCACGGCTGGTAAAAGACGGGAAAGTCAATGTGACTTCCGTTGAGGAGCAGTTTAAGCCGGACGTAGCCTTCGGCCGAGCGCCTCGAACCGCAGTAGGGGTAACCGATGACGGCAAACTCCTCTTGATTGCCGTAACAGGACGGCAGGCATACCACAGCATAGGGGTAACCTTAGAAGAATTGGCCCATATTGCACTGGAATTAGGCGCAAAGGACGCTATGAACCTGGACGGCGGGGGCTCCTCCACAATCGTGGTTCGGGACTATGTCATGAACACTCCGTCAGACGGGACAGAACGGAAAGTAGCCGACGCAATCCTTGTGTTTGCCGGCGGACCTTAGGCAGCCTTCGAGAACCTAAGTATGAACTCATTAGGTTTTGCTCCTACACGGTACGTACATTTTTTGGAACCGGCGATTACTTATGGCGGAGACCGTTGTTCTCCCCCATATTATGTTAACACAGCCCCCCCCCGAATGGCAAAAACTGGCCGGCGTCTTCGGCGAAACCGGCGGTTACCGGAGAAGTCCAACGGTCTCATGGCGATCTACTTAGAAAGCCTGTAGGTTATCTGCAATTTGTGAAGGGCTGTGAAGGGAGAATCCTGCTTTATGATTTCAGTCTCAATAACCAAAGAACCGGCGAGAAAGAAGCTTATAGCCGCTGCTGTAGTTATCCTGGGTTTAGTGGTGATAGGAATCGGAGCCTTCCCTCATTCCGAGGCAGGAGCGCAAGAGAGTCCTGAGTTTATGCCTGTTGCACAGGTTGTACCGGGGATGAAAGGTATTTCCAAGACTGTCATTTCAGGCACGAAGGTAGACACGTTTGACATAGAAGTCTTAGGCATTTTAAAAGGCGGAGCAGCTTCAGGCGACTTCATTTTTGTGAGGGCGAGCGGAGACGCCATAGAAGCTTCAGGCGGGGTAGCGGCGGGAATGAGCGGCAGTCCGGTGTACATAGACGGACAGCTTATAGGCGCGATAACCCATTCCCTCAGTGACGGCTCAGACCCGTATTTGGCTCTTGTGACTCCAATCGGCGAAATCCTTAGGGTTCTTGAGGCCTCACAAGGATATAATGTCGGAGCTTCGCGGTATGAAGTTCCTGTCGCGGTTAGTGAAGACTTGAAGACATTGATAGGCTTGGAGCAGGGGATGCTTTTGGTAATGACGCCTGTAAAGAGTCCTGTGATGATAAGCGGCTTGGGAGGGCGGGCATTTCAGTCACTGGCAGACGGATTGAAAGACTACGGCCTTCAGCCGGTTGCCATGGGAATTGCCCAAGATACATCCACGAAGGATACGGGTTCACCGGAACCCGGCTCAGCACTGGGAGTGCAGCTCATTAGGGGCGATGTTTCCGCCACTGTGCTTGGCACTGTGACTTACAGAAAAGGCGACCTTATGATCGCATTCGGCCACGACGTACTTCTCCAGGGAAACTCAGGTTATATTGCAACCGGGGCTGAAGTGCATCGAGTTGTCTCTTCAATTCTGAGACCCTACAAGATAGGAAGCCCCCTTGATGTTGTGGGTACAGTAACCCAGGATCGCTCTAAGGGAGTGCTTGTGAGGCTGGATGAGATGCCTGAGACAATTCCTATAGCTTTAACTGTAAGAGACAAAGACACCGGTTTGGTGAGGACGTTCAGAGCCGACATTATCGACAGCGAAGTGCTCATGGGCAGGCTCGTATCTTCTTTTCTCTTGGAATGCCTTGACTCCGCCATAGACAGAATCGGGCAAGGGACAAGTCTTGCAAGTTTTGAGATTCACACTGAGAGCCTGGAAACACCGATTTTCAGGGAGAACATGTTTTTCAGTCCTATGGATATATCCGCGATGTCCGGAGGCGAGCTTCTTGATATTCTCGATGCCTTGATAGATAATGAGTTCACCAAGGTTAACGTGACCGGGGTGAAAGGCTATGTCGAAGTTGAAGAGCGGAGGCAGACAGCCCGTATTGTCCAGGCTGAGGCATCAAAAGACACTGTTTCTCCGGGCGAGACGGTAGAGATAAGAGTCAGGCTCCGTCCATATAGAGGCGTATCCGAGATTAAAGGCATAGACGTGAAGATTCCCGAACATGCGGGTCCCGGGACTCTCTACCTGACAGTCCGCGGCGGCGGAGTCGCGCCGCCTGAGGATGAAGAAGAGAAGCCGGACAGCAAAACTGACCAGCGTTCACCTGCTGAGAGCCTGGAGAAGTTGATTCGTGATATGACAACCGTTGAAAAGAACAGTGATATAGTGGTAGAGTTCTATGCCGGTGGGCAGGGGGATATTGATGAGGCAAGCCCTATAGACGAAGGAGTTCTGGAAGGTGACAAGCTCCCCCTCGGACTGAACACCAAGGTAGAGGCAGAGATTCCCCCGCGTGCGGAAGATAAGCCTTCCCGTGTTGGGGACGGCGAAATCGCCAAGGAAGATCAGGACGATGTGGTGAAGGTCATATTGCCTACAGGTTATGTGATAGAGGGTGAGACAGACCTGGAACTGACAGTGGAGAAGTAAGTTTTTGCACTTTCCAATTGTGCCATGAACTGGAGCCCCTGCGCACAGCGTAGGGGCGTTTATTTGTGGAGGAATGGAATAGTTTGCGTCGAACTATGTTGAAGCTGGGAGGGTAGATTATGGCATCTGCATCGAACAAGACAAAAATAATGCTCATAGCGATCGTTATTGTCATAGCTATGGCACTTGTCCTTGCCTATGCAAACCTTCTGAGAATCCAAAATGCCCTTCTCGTGGCTGCGCATGATTCCATAGAGAAGGCGCTTGAGAAAGCGCTGGGGGTACATGTGGAGATCGGATCTATCGCCGGTAAAAACCTCAGCGAAGTAGTAATATCTGACGTGTCTGTCTCCACTGAAGCCGGTGCCGGCAATCCCGTCCTTTCAGCTAACCGTGTAGAGGTAAGTTATTCATTCTTCGATGTTGTTACCAAACGCAAGAGCATAGCTCAAGCTGTTACAGGCATGCTCTTAATTGAGCCGAGACTTGCGATAGAGCTCCCACCTGATTTCCAGGCTCTTCCGGAAAAAGCCGGGATTGACCCGGGGCAGGCAGTTGATGCGCTAAAGGGATTCACGGGTTCTTTAGCTGTTGAAGACGGCACAGTGGAGGTAGCGGGGATCCCGGGGCTTGGCAAGCCTTTTGTGGTTTCAGGAGTGACCGGAGGCGTCACGTTTACCGGGACAGGAGCAGCAGGCCGTGTTCATCTCTTTACAGGTGATGAAGAACTGACTCGCATTGCAGTTACAGGCGCATACGCCGGGTCAACCGGCGCCATAACGTGTGATGCCGGCCTCACGGGAGCGCTATCCCGTACCTTGCTACGAGATCTGCGTAATGTTCTGGATGCAGTCACTCGCCAACCTGCCGCTTCCGGATTGAAAGAAGAGACCGTTGCGAGCATAAGAGAGATCCTAAATAGCATTGACACAGTCAATCTGGAAGGCGGAGCAGTTGACATAGAGGCTCATGTGAGGCCCGGGCCCCAAGAAGGAATCAGGATTCGGGGGAAGGCGAGTATAGCCGAGGCTGAGCTTAGCGCCCCAGGTATCATATGGGGAGGCTCCTTGACGGACTTCGGACAATTTGGGGAAATCGCAAGCAATCTGAACCTGGTTTTAGACTTCCAGCTTGATGATTCCGGCCTCGCCTGTCAAGGGAAAGGTTCAGCAAATATCAGTCACCTTAAATGGATTGATAGCAGGTTCGGGTTTGGAGAGGTTTCTGCAAAAGGCAAGGCAGCAGTTGAGTTTTGGAAGAATCCTGAAGACGAGTTCGTATCTTTTGAAGGAAGCACAACTTTGGATACTCCTCGCTTAAAAGCGGGTGAGGCGCTTCAGATGGCAGTTGGGCAAGGCGGCTTAGTCCTGCAGGTGGAAGGTCCTGCACGCATGGATCTGGCGTTCGCAGGCAGGTCAGACCGGGACATAGAAACGTACGGCACTTTACGAATGGATAAAGGGGTTATTGCCGCACATAATATCTTGCCGGAAGTCAAGGAAGTATCCGGGGACATTGAAGCGTCCTTCACGTTCAGAAGTCGAGGAGAATCTTTCATCGGCTATGAGGGGCAAGCAAGGCTGATCTCAGGGTGTGCCGATGCGGCGTTCCCGGTCCAAGGCATTGAGTTTGGGAAAGGGGACTTAACCGGAGCTGTGAGTTTCTCGGGCGAAGAAACCTCGGGCGTCAGGTATAAAGGGTTCATTAATGTCCGAGATGCCAACTTAGCCATAGACCACAGGCTTCAACCGGCTGAGCCGTCTCTTGAAGGAGAGCCTTACGGAGAAATCAAATTGTCCAAAGGCACTGTAGACGGCAGATTCGAATTCCAGGGCGAGTCTCCCGGGACTTTCAGGTTTGACGGCGCACTTAACCTCACGGACGGTGTGACGGATATATCAGGCACAGCTCAAATTGCCGGACTCCGGATCTCAGAAGGAGATGTACGCGGAAGCGTCTTATTCCGCGGCGAATTACCCGGTAAGGCCGAATACACCATGGAGATTAGCCTTCTGGGAGGAGCGGCTGAAATCTCAGACGGGTTGCCATGGTTAAAACACGCAGGTGGACGAGTCTCCGGCGACATGAATGTAGTGGGAAATTCCGAAGGTGCGCTTACATACAGTGGAGGCCTAAACGCGACTCAAGTCATCATAGAGGCGTCTTCGGCCCCGGGCGGGATAAGAGAATTCGCCGGTGAAGGTTCGCTGGACGTGAAGTTCCGGGGCGGAGAAGATGATGTCCTAAAGTATGAAGGAAGCGGACATATAGAGCGGGGGAATCTTGAAGCCGTAGAAATTGCAGGAGGCATACAGAGACTCGAAGGCCCGGTTACGGGCACTGTGAATTTCCAAGGCGAATATGCGGAAGAGCCGATTATCGATGGGGTCATATCTGCCGCCGGGTGCGCTATTGAGCTAGGAGAGATTGAGGGTTTCATAAAGTCCCTGAGCGGTGATGACGCTGTAGGGGAGATTCGCTTTGTAACCCATGGGGCAAAGCTTACGGACTGCTCCGGGAAAGCCACGATGAGCCGGGGAGCATTCGTGGCCGACCGTGTCATACCGGGCTTGCTGGAAGCCCGGGGCCTGGCTGCTGTTGAAGTAGGGTTCTCATATCACGGCGATGGGCGCCTCGCTTATGATGGAAAGGCAAGGATACATTCAGGCACTATCATTACAGAAAGGATCTATCCTGGCCTTGAGAATCTCGAGGGCAACGTGACTTCTGACTTCTCTTTCAAAAGCAGCGACGAAGGTGTCAGGTATGAGGGATTCGCAAATCTCATCTCCGGCAGGGTAATGCTTAAGGACGGGATTGAAGGTTTTGACTATCTGGATGGCGACGTAACCGCGAATTTGAAATTCCAGGGCGTCGGGAAAGCGGAAGGATCTTTCCAAGGGGATGCGGTTATCTCAGGGGGGACACTCAAGGCAGGTGCGATACTAAAAGGGGTAGAGTCGATTCAAGGCGCTGCTCGGCTGGAAGCAAGGTTTTCCGGGGGCTCGGGCATAGCTCCGGCTTATGATGGCACGCTTACAGTGAGTGACGCTTCGTTCAGTGCGTCCGATGTCTTAGACGGTGTCAAGAGCATAGTGGGCAAGGCTGAGAGCACGATTCAGTTTGCGAGTCAGCCAAAGGGCCTTTTCTTGTTCAAAGGCACAGCCGATATGTCAAACGTATCTTTTGCAGCAGGCCGGGTTTATCCGGGTATCAGGGAGCTTAGTGGAAACGGTTCAGCCCGGTTCGTATTCGAAAGAGCACAAGATGATAACGTATCATACGGCGGGAAAGTCATAGTAACAAGAGGGATCCTCGGCCTTGATGCCATCAGCGCAAGACTTGATAATATCACTGCTGAGGTGGATTTTGACCAAGAATCATTGGATGTCAGGGGAATGACGGGAAACTTCGGGAAATCCGCGTTCGAAGCGAGGGGCCTCCTACATTTCGGCAAGAAGCCTGAGATAGACATTAGGGTGATAAGCAAGAATTTGGCCTTGGAAGAACTGGGAGAAATTACTGTGGCAGACACACCTCTTAATGTGTCAGGCGATGCTGTTTTGGATGTCGGGATTAAAGGATTCTATCCGGATTTGGATTTGAGCGGACAAATATCATTATCAGGTGTAGAGATAGAACATGCCAGATTAAAATCGCCTGCTTCGAATGTTGAAGGCATAGTCAAGCTCTTCGGGAACGGCTTGCGCTCAGAGCGGCTGACAATGATCTTCAGTGACTCACCTGTAGAAGTCAAAGGGTCTGTCACTGATCTTGCTCATCCGTATTTTGACATTAGTGCGTCCTTCGGTGACATGCAATTAAGTCGTGCCAAAGAAATGCTGGGTCTGGATATTCCAGGTGATATACAAGGCCGCGGAAAAATCACTTTGAATCTTGCCGGATCCCTTGAAGAGCTCCGGACAGAAGGCGCTTTTGATTTATCGGATCTCTCTTATGCAGTTGGAGAGGAATTGTTCAGTGCGAGTGAGGCCAGAGGGAAGTTCCGTCATGGCAACGATGCAATAACCTTTTCTGACACTGCAATTTTCACTATGGGCGGACAGATTGACGCTGACGGTGTTGTGCTCCTCAAAAGGGCGGAAGATGAGTCCGCTATGAATCTATGGACATGGCTGTCCCTTAATATCAAAGGCATCTCGGCTAAGGAAGCGGCATCCTATTTGACCCGGGAGGAAATAGTCACATCCGGGGTTTTAGCGGCTAAGGTGGCGCTCGAGGCTGAAAAGGACTTCTACAGCGTTGCAGGATCGTGCAAGATAGAGTCGGGCAATGTCAAAAGGTATTTGTTTGACATTGCAAAAGCGGAGTTCAGAGCTGAAAACGGTACAATAATCATTGACCAACTGACCTCAGAAGGCCCTGACGGTTATGTGAATGTAAGAGGCACGGTTCACGATAACGCTGATTTTGAGATGCAGGTGGCTGCAAAGGAACTCAACATCCAAAAGCTGGGGGAATCCTTTGGCTACCACGAGATTACAGGCACCGGGAGTTTTGCAGGGACTGTCTCCGGCAAGGAGAAGGCAATTTCCCTGGACGGGCTTGCTGAAATAGCGAATCCCGCATTTTACGGGATCAAGTTGGACTCAGCGGCAGGCCGGGTCAGCTTTAAGGATAACGCAATCCGTCTCTCAAACATATTGGTCGCCCGGGGAGGTGCAACAGGCCGGATTGCCGGCGTAATACAGTTAGGCCCGGAGTATCCCGCTTTAGATCTGTCAGCGGTTGTTACCGGACTGCCTGTCAGCGAACTCGTGTCCATCGCGGGAATGGACGAGATTCCATTAAGTGGACAGCTTTCAGGGAAGGTGGCTATCAAAGGGACGACGAAAAACCCGAAGGCGGAAGGGGAAGCCAGGCTGTCATCGGGAGAAATATCCGGCATTAAGTTGGACGATGCCACTACTGGCTTTGCATATGCGTCAGATACCCTGAACATAGAGGACTTGAGTATCGGGATAGGCGTTATGAGGATTATCGCGTCCGGGAACATAACCCGTGACGGCAAGCTCGGCCTTGATGTAGACGTGCTGGATTTCGATTTGTCCAAACTCCCGGTGGAGATCCCGGGCAATCCCGTTAAAAGAGGAATAGCCGGCCTTAGCGGCAGAATAACAGGCGAGCTTGACAATGCGCAAGCAGAAGGGCGGATTGTGGCGAGGAACGTCTTGCTTATGGATGCTGTTTTCCCTGATGTAACTTGTGACCTGGCGTGGGGTGACGGGGAGATTTGTGTGAGGCGCGCAGTAATCAGTGATGGAACCGGTACAGTAGTTGCTGAAGGAAACATAAGCCTCGATAACGGAAACCCCGTGAACCTTACGCTCATTGCTGATGGAGTGGACGCAAAAACGGCCCTCGCTATTGTACGCCCTGGGAAGAAGGACCCAATCGCAGGTAAAATCAGCGGTACAATAGGTATTCAGGGGAGTCTGTCCCATCCCACTTTGCAACTGAAGTTTGATACACGTCACTTATCTGTAGGAGGGATTCCCCTTGAGAGAGCCTCGTTTGACGGGGGAATCACAGGAGATCGTGTTGATGTCAGGCTCTTGCAGTTATTCCAAACAGGCGGCGGCTACTTTGAAGCTAATGGCAGCTTGGCGACAGACGGGCCGGTTTTTGTTGCGGCTTCAGCAAGGCAATTTGATATCAGCGCCCTGTCTGCCGTGTTAGGTGGGAAATACTCATTCAAAGGCAATGCAGATCTTGCCTTAAAAGCTGAAGGAGAACCAAAAGACCCGTCTATAACCCTGTCACTTCGAATCGCTGACGGCAGTGTGGACAGGATAGGATTTGATTTGGCGACTGCAAGAATGACATTCCGAGACGGCGTAATCACTATTGAAGACGGTGAGATACTTCAGGGGCGACACAAAGCCACCGTATACGGAAAGGCGCCCGTTCCAAAAGAGACTCTTGACGCTATAGGGATAACGGCCTATGCATCCAACGAGGAACTAGACGTGAATGTGAAGATGACCAATGCGAAACTTGAGCTTATCTCCATGTTTTACCAAGGGGTTGAGTGGGCGGAAGGTGAAACCAATATCGACCTTCACCTTGCCGGGACAATTGCGCTTCCAAGGCTGTATGGCTCTGCTCTCGTAAATGACGGCACGGTTAAGCTTTCCCCCATTTCTGACGTGTTCAGGAATATCGATGGGTCAGTGAAATTTGAAGGCACTCAAGCGAGAGTTGAGAAGCTCACATGTCTGCTGGGCCAAGGTGAAGTCAAGGTATCCGGTGTTGTAGCATTTTTCGGAGGGCAAGAAGGGCCAAGTCTGGATTTGAGGCTCACAACCCGGGATGCGCTGGTAAATACAGGCATATTCCGGAGCCTTGTCAATTCTGACATTGAGTTATCAGGGCCTTTCGGCCATCCGCTGATCTCCGGCCGGATCAGCCTGATGAAAGCGATAATATCGACTGATACATGGTCTTTTGAGGAGGGGGTCTCATTTGACGCTGACCTGGCTCTGACCATACTTACTGAAGGCGACCTTCGCCTCAGAACCAAGATCATGGATATTCCGGCATCAGGTTCTTTGAAGCTTAGCGGTACTCTCAAGCAGCCACAAATTTCAGGCAGGGTGGAAGCTCGGAGAGGTTGGTTTGCATACTTCGGAAATGAGTTTACCATACGGCAAGCTTTGGCTGAGTTTACTGAAAGCCAGGGCATTATGCCCAGAATCGAAGTGGACGCTGAAACCACGGCAGGCGAAGCCAGGATATTCATTGGGCTTCGTGGAGTCTTACCCGATGAACTGGCTCTTGAGTTGTCGTCAAGCCCTCCTCTGACCCATGACGAGATCCTGGCGTTACTGAACTACCCCGGCGCAGTGACGAAGATACTTGCAGGGGATGTTGAAGGAGCATTCAAAGAGGAAATAACCAGGATTTTTGAACAGGAACTTCGTCTACAGGTATCAGGAGGGATTGGTAGGTTATTTGAGGATCTCCTGGCTTTGGACGAGTTTAGGCTGAAGAGAAGCGCGTCCAATCAACTGACTCTGAAAGTAGGCAAATATATTATAGACAGCCTCTATCTCAGTTATGAGAAGCCACTGGGCCCCGAGTCATACGGGCTTTTGAAATTCGATTATTTCTATCGTCCCGGTGTGATCCTTACAGGGACTTTTGATGAAAAAGGAGAGACGATTTTTGGCATTGAAGCCCGGCTCAGGTTCTAAGTAGATCACCATAGATGATCGCCGGTTCCAGAAAGTGTACCTACCGTGCAGGGTGGCCCCGCAAGGTATGTACGTTTTTTGAGGCCGGTGTTGCACTAAGGGGACGGCTCCCCAAGCGGGTCGCCTTGACAAAATCCGGCCCGTAGGCCGGTGGCCGAATTTTGACACGCCTAGTTGCAATCACCGGTAACCCAAGACAATCGGAAAACGAGGGAAAACTAATGAACTCATACTTAGGTGTAATACCGTTAATTATACTGAAGTTGCCGGGCGTGTTACTGCCGGTCAGGAGCGAACCCTTATGTGGCAAGGAGCGCGGGCGATTTGCGGTAACATGCCTAAAAGATCTGGGACTGTTTGCTGATACCATCAATATTTGGATGAATAGATGGGAAGGATTTACGTGAGGTGGGTAGAAGAGGATACCGATATTGTTCTGGAACTTTGTCGGAACATGATTGAAAGAGAACCGTTAGAATTACACGTAGGTGAATATATGTCTGTGTCGAGTAAGGAGGGACAACTGTGAACCTATTATCCGGGCAAATCCAGTCAAGTGCCAAAAACATCCGCGCGCGATTCATTCCGGTAGCGCTGGTGGCAGTCTTTGCCTCAGCTATTGCCGGTCTGTTCGCTCCCTGTGCCCTGGCGCAGGTGCCCACAGGTGAGAAGATAATTTTAGTGGAGATTGAGGGGCTTCAGGCTGTTTCCCAGGAGACAGTCATGGAATCTATTGAGCTGAAACCCGGAGATCTGCTGACAGAGGAGGCAGTCAGAGCTGACCTTGAGAGGATCGGTAATATCGGGTTCTTCTTTGACGTGGCAGCAAGGTTTTATTCCCAGTTGGGAGGGATAAGACTTGTATACGAGGTTGTGGAGAACCCGAAGATCACTTCTATTAATTTCAAGGGTAACGAGGCAGTCAGCCGGGACAAGCTTGAGTTGTTGATGAGTGTGCGCCCCGAGGAGATTCTCAACTTGAAGAAGCTCAACGGTGACCTGGAACGAATCCTCAAGTATTACTATAACGAAGGCTATTCTGCCAAGATCAAAGACGTGAATATCTCAGAACAGGGAGACGTCACGATAGAACTTGTAGAGCTCCGTGTGGCAGATGTCAGGATTGAGGGGCACAAGAAGACCAAGGATTATGTGGTTCGCAGATATATCACGGTGAAGCCCGGTGAATTGTTGGACGTCAATAAACTCCGCGAGGACCAGCGAAAGCTTGTGAACCTCGGGATTTTCGAGAGTATCGACATAAAGTTGGACGCATCTGACGATGACGACGCTTACATAGTCACCTATGTTCTGAAGGAAACCAGGACAGGCAGTGCAGGGATAGGTGCAGGATACAGCAGTGCTGAGAAGTTTATCGGGTATATCGAGGTCAGTGAGTCCAACTTCCTCGGCAGGCTTCAGACTGTAAACGTCAATTGGCAGTTTGGAAAAGGCCGTAGTTCTTACACGCTGGGTTTCTATGACCCGTGGATTGACGCGAAGCAGACCTCGTTCGGGATTAACCTGTATAACCGCACTCAGACAGTAACAAGGAAGTGGGATGAGGGAAAATTCCAATGGAAGGAAGGGACCCCTCCCGCTGAAATCAGATATAATGAGCTTAGGAGAGGCGGAAACATATCTGTAGGCAGACCGCTGAAAGAGAATCTCAGGCTGTCTTTATCCCTCAGGATTGACGGCACAAGTCTTATTCCTATGCCCCAAGAAGGCAAGACAGAACCGGGGTGGACATGGATACCCGGACAGAACCCCAGCGGTGATACGAGAAGTCTTACACTATCGCTAACCGGTGATACGAGAGACCACTACATGAACCCGACTAAGGGCGTCTACTGGCGGACCTCTGCAGAAACCGCAGGCGGACTCCTCGGCGGGAGCTATACATTTTCGAAGTTCCAGGGAGAATGCAGCGCGTATCGAGAGGTCAGGCCTGATCAAGTGCTGGCATTCAGGTTGTCAGGCGGGCTTTCTACAGGAGAGCTTCCCCTCCATGAGCAGTATCGTCTCGGCGGCGCTGAAACACTGCGCGGGTATGACTACGGCGAGTTTTACGGCGACAACATGATGCTTGCCAATGCCGAATACCGGTTCCGGATATTTAAGGGTGTTCAGGGCGCAGTGTTCGTGGATACAGGTTCCACATGGCTGAAGGAAGACCGGCTCAGTGCGGTAGGCCTTTCAACAGGTGCAGGCCTTGGGGTCAGAGTGGAGACTCCCATAGGGATGCTCCGGGTTGATTATGGGTTTGGTAAGCAAGGAGGCCAAGCGTACCTCAGTTTTGGCCAAATGTTCTAAGAAATCCTTAAAGAAGTCGGTGCTGTAACGATCAGGCCCTGGAAAGTCCTTGCGGCTGTGTGATACCATTGATATAATTGGCGTATTGTAAGGGACACGCTCCCTTCCGTTTCCAGTTAAAGTGTTAGTGTTGGTGAAAGGAAGTGCAGGAATGTCAAAATCCCAAACAAGGCTTCTAGGTTTACTTGTAGTCATTATTGCCGCTGTGGCAGTTGTTGTAAGCCTGATCGGAGACAGGAGTCTTAGAGCTGCAAACGGGGCAGGCCCGGTTGGATTCGTGTATTCTTCAAAGATAATCGCAGCAGTGGAAGGCTCGTCTGAGTATACGAAAGCACAGAAGGACTATGAGGGATTTGCCCAGAAACTCCAGAAGGAATATGAGTCTCAAGCTGAGGGGCTTGACGACGAAAGCAAGCGGAAGAAACTCTCGGAGCTTGAAATGAAATTGGCCGAGAAGCAAATAGAGTTGAACAAACCTTTCCAGGACAAGATTCAAACTACCATTGAGGAAGTCGCCAAGAGCGAAGGCTGCTCCATTGTTCTCAGCCAGCGAGTAGAGTTTGAGGCGCTTGTGCCTATCCGCGATAAGAGCGAAAGCATTGTCGGTACACAATATGTGCCTATGTCCATACCGATTGTTGTCACCGGAGGCAAGGATCTTACAGATCCTGTTTTGAAGAAGCTCGGGGTGAAATAATAGGCAAGTCGCCCGGGCTGGTTTAAGTGCCGAGCTTTGGCGGGATAGTAATGAAGCGGTTAGCATACGGTGTGACAATTGGACTTGTAGGAGTCCTGGCTGCCATGGCAGTCAAGTTTCCGGCAACACAAGAGGTGTCGCTACCCGGTGACACCTCTGTTCCCCATACGACTCAGCATCTTGTTGATTGGCAGAATCAGCTTGAACCTATTAGGCCCCTGGTTATTGACAGAGGGGCCCCCACTCTCTCACTGCCCGGTTCAGAGGATTTCAGGCTCAATGAGTTAGCTGATATCTCTTTGTCTGACGAGGTAGCACCTTTTTCGCTGGACATTATGTCCGAGGAGGCAAACAATCAGGATTCCCGTGGAGAAACAGACTCACTCAGCTTGGAACACCGAGCAGGCTTTGCCTGTACTGATGTGGGCGAAACCATTGAGGATACACTTCAGGAACATGAGCCGGGAACCCCGGCGCCGGCGGCTTGCATTCCGGAAGATGACAGGACAGGTTATGTCCTGCTGGATGAAGTGATGAAGAAGCATCCCTTGTGGATTGAGTTAGTCCGTATTGAGCGAGAGATAGAAGCATCCAAAAGCCGGTGGAGGAGTTATGTGGACGCTTCAGGGCTCACTGAAGAAGACATGTTGAAGTGCATAGATGCGGCAGGACAGGTCTTAGACGGGCAAGTTTTCGAAGATCCTGATGAAGGCCTCAAACTAACTGAATATTCCGGTGCGGTAGAGTCCAGGCTTGCCTTGATGGAGACATCTCTCATAGAGGAAGCTGAAGCGCGCATAGAGGCCAAGCGGATGGAGCTTCAGGCACACTTGGATGATAGGCTTTACGCAGAGCAGGCTCGGCTTAATAACGAGTTTGACGAGTTTCGTGACAGGGTGGTAAAAGAAAGCTATGTTACGATCGTAAATATACAGATGAAATTGCAGCTCTTAGGGTTGCCAGATGCCCAGCGGGACGCTCTTGAAGAGGAGCTCAGGTGCCTGACAGATGAAGTCGAGGCGAAACTCCATGCTAAGAGGAAGGCGCTGGATGATGCGTACGCTCTCTATGAAGCCAGGGAAATTGCTGAGGATGAAGAGAACCTGGCACGCTATGGAGAAGAACAAGCCCATTGGGTAGCTTCCCAGCTTCAAGAGGAGCGGGAGAGAGTGGCTAAGGAATTTGAAGGGTTGTTCTCTGATACCTTGTCTTTGGGTAGGGCCCCCGGGCGAGGGCTGGTTGAGCTCTCAACGAGGCATGCCGAGATATCCCGGGAATTCAAAGCAAGAGAGGTTCAATTCACCGAGGAGCTGGGCGAGCTTACCGCAAGTCGAAACGAGACAGAAGACTGCATCATGAAGGATATAGACAGCGCAGTGTCGTCTCTCAAAGACAAGACAGGTATCAACATAGAACTGGTTCAGGATGATTCTGAAGCAGGAGGGTCCGAGTCCGTCGGGATTGACATGACGCCTGATATCATTCGGATTATCCGAGATTACGAGTGAGAGTGTGTCAAGATGGTTAAAGAGAAAGAGATAACGCTGGAGGAATTGGCGAAGCTCGTTGGGGGTGTTCCGGCAGGGGACGCCCGGTTTCGTATTATGGGGGCAGCACCTGTAGAAAGTGCAGGCGCAAGTGATATTACTTTTGCGGAAAACGCCAAGATCCTTGAAATTGCCGGTAATAGTGGTGCAGGCGCTGTCATAGCGAAACACGGAGGCGATCTTAAGGGGAAACCAGGCATACTCGTGGATAACCCAAGATTTGCTTTTGCAAGAACCCTTGAGATATTTGCCCCTGATATCCCTCGCCCCGCTGAGGGGGTTCACCGGAAGAGCATTGTAGCTGAAAGCGCAGTGATAGGTAAGGGCGCTCGGATAGGCCCTAATGTAATAATTGGAGCCGGTGTGGTCCTGGGGGAAGGGGTTGTTTTGTATCCCGGTGTTTATGTAGGTGAGGACACGAGGATTGGCGCAAGAACCGTTATCTATCCTAATGCGGTGATACGAGAGCGCGTGTCCATCGGCAGAGGCGTCATTATCCACGGAGGAGCAATCATCGGCGCTGACGGGTTTGGGTTCGTGACTTCTCGGAACAAGCATTACAAGATTCCCCAGATAGGGACTGTGATAGTCGAGGACGATGTTGAGATTGGCGCAAATACGTGTATCGACAGGGGTACAATGGGCGCCACAATTATCGGCAAAGGCACTAAGATAGACAATCTGGTCCAGATAGGGCATAATGTCCAAATCGGGGAAAACTGCATTGTGGTGGGACAGACAGGGATAGGCGGATCCAGCGAGATTGGAGAAGGTTCGGTCCTTGCAGGGCAGGCAGGCATAAGGGACCATGTTAAGATTGGGCCGGGCAGCACTGTGGCAGGCTTGACGCTGGTATCTGCGAATCTGCCTCCGGGTTCTTTTGTGTCAGGAAGGCCGGCTCGTCCCCACAGGGAACAGCTTAAGATGGAAGCTGCATCCCGCAAACTACCGGAGGTTTTGGAGAGATTGCGGGAACTTGAAAGAAGGATTGCCGAGATAGAAAGGGATGTGCGCCAATGAGTGCAGGAATTCCTTGGATTAATATGTAAGTAAATCATATCACGGTTAATGTAGGAAAACAGGGGTGCGCCGGAGAATAATCCTCCTAAATGCTATTAAGGGAGGATTGTTTTATGGGAAGAAAGATCACTACATCAAGTCTCGTGGCTATTGCAAGTATAATACTGGCGCTGCTTGTCAGTGTGTCTCAGTTGACCTTTGCAGCCACGTCCCAGTCGGGCAAGACCGGGCTTCTGCTGGCGCCGTCCGCTGACACTCTGGGACAGGGTAGCTTTGTAATAGGATATAGCCGGCTGGGCCTTACCGATTGCGTGTACATAAATGCAGGGGTCATACCTAACCTGGAAGTAGGCCTGGGCTCAAGAAGCACGAGAAACGGGGCTACTATCTATCCGATGTTGAAGTTTAGGCTTCTGGGCGAAGCTGTGGATCTGCCTGCAGTCGCTCTGGGCCTTGAAGGCCAGGCCCTATATGTCGCTGCCAGTAAACGTCTTATGCCATCCGGGCCCAGAGCCCATTTGGGGTTTGGGACAGGCAGGTTTAACGGTATATTCGTAGCCGTGGATCATGTCCTCAATCCTGTAACTATTTCGAGCGGTTCAGAATTTCGGGCACCGCTTACGACTGTAATGGGGGAATATGTCGGAGGCGAATTCAATATCGGAGCGCGCTTCGACTTTTCCAAGGGTCTCAGCATCAGCATAGGGTTGCTTGATACCAGTCGCCTGTCGGCAGGAGTGTCGTTTACGACCAGCTTCTGATCTAAGATGAGCTTCTGATTAAGGTTTGGTTGATCCCGGTTTGGCTTTCTGAGCCTAAGCGCCAGAAAGCACCCACCTGGGACCACGCTGACGCAGNNACGCTGACGCAGATGCGATAATCCCCATAAGATCCAGAAAGCACCCACCTGGGATCACGGCAGTTAAGGTGCAGTAATCCCTAAAGGAAACATGGATACAGGGGGATTCCCTGCGTGGCTAACAGTCGCCGGATGGTCTCGGAGTGGGTGTAAGCGTCAAAAAGCCGGTCCGGGGAGCGTGTACTAATTTCTATCACCTTCTCAGGTTTCTTTGATAATTATGGTGTCCGTGTTCGATTTTCGAACACGTGCGGCGATGCAGATGTCCGGTTTTCGAACACACTTTGAGGTTTTTGAGACTTTCTGAGCGTGGCGACGGTCTTTTAACGCCTGAGTGTTCGATTTTCGAACACGCTTTTGGAAGCGGTGTCCGGTTTTCGAGCACGAGTTTGAAATGAGTGTGCGATTTCCTATCAGCCGCCGCCTTGTAGGACGCGTTTATGCGATACGGTGTTCGATATTCGACCACCTCAAGACGAGATCGTGTTCGAAATTAGAGCACAGACAGGGTTTTTACCGGCTCATTTCAGTCTTCGGGTGATTATTTCGCAAGAGGTGTTCGAATATCGAACAGTCAAAAAGGATCCATGGTCGATAGCCCTCACCTACTGAAGGTGGGGGCTATTGTACGCTTACGTTTTCCGAACACCGCCAACCTGCTTTGAATTGAGGCTATATGCACCCTTTGCGCCCCGGGCCAGGGGCGTATTTCTTTTTATGGATACTTTCTCCGCCTGCCGTTTAAGAAGGGATTTGCGGGGGTAAAGCGAAAATACTATGCGGGGGAGAGGAGAATCTTATGGCAAGGCCTGGTAAGTACGGTCTATGCCTCATAGTTGCCATGACAGTGATTGCGCTTCTCGCTTTCGCAACAGAGTGTGCGTGGGCTTGTGTCGGTGCGAGGCAAATGGCAATGGGAGGCACGTTTGTAGGCGTTGCGGATGACATGAACTCGGTGTATTGGAATCCTGCAGGCATTGCCATGCTGGATCACATGGGCTTTCATGTCACCTCGACTCTTACCAACAGGGACACGTACAACTACGACGACTTCTTAGCATTTGTCTGGCCCAAACACGGCGATCTTGCTCTCGGCCTCAGCTTTATCCGTGAGCATCTCGGGGAGTTTGCCGGCGAAGGTCGGTATAAGGCAGGGGACTGGTTCACTTGCTCTGTCGCCACCGTGGTTGCTGAAGGGTTCTCCGTTGGCGCAAATTTCAGATACGAAAATCATTGGATCCGACTTGCCGGTGAAGATAAAATGCCGGGATCCCGTTGGGGGCTGGACATAGGGCTCCTGTACCATGTGAACAGTAAGCTCTCAATCGGTTGCTTGCTTCAAGATGCGGGACTATCGAAGCTATACTGGGCAGACGGGAGCAGCGACAGGATAGGAATCAACGTTCGTCCGGGAATCGGATACAGGCCGAACCCCCATACATTGATTGCCCTTGATATATA
>MTKW01002347.1_pt1 | contig 27001 bp, 22 predicted proteins | sample 1042761 | NCBI WGS metagenome assembly MTKW01 (sample SAMN06205366, study PRJNA360243) | anaerobic digester metagenome | biome: Wastewater treatment plant; feature: Anaerobic digester sludge; material: sludge; isolation source: anaerobic digester fed with sludge from wastewater treatment plant ...
AAGAAGCTGACATCGCTGAGCGCTTTGGGGCGGTATGCAATGGTTGCCGAAAAGTTGAGCCGTTCCCGCAGATTGAAAAATGCGGCATTATTAATACTTCCAAACAACCAGGCAGATTCAATTTTAGTTTGCACTTGCGGCTGTGAAAAATGCCCCGACTGATTTGGTTTTGGCTTGTATCCCGGAAACCGGAATATTCTGAAACTGTTGTTCCATCTCAGAAAACTGTATCGCCCTTTTAATTCTTCTTCCCGCCCGATGTTGGGAAAAAACTCCACAGATGTGCGAAAATACTCGGTCGTGTTTTGAAAAGGGAGCAGGTTTTTGTTGATAAATACCCCAAATTCAATTTGGTTGGTTGCAAAGTTGCCTGTTTCAATGTTGAATGACCCGTCTTCGTTGTAAAACTCGCCATCCTGTCCGTTGGAATGGTGTTCCAGCGTAAGGAAAAGATAGCTTGCATCATACATTTCGCCAAAGATTGAATTCAATTGTCTGTAGAAAGTGATATTGGGCATATAGCTTGGTGAACGCACCGGAAACGACTCTTCAGCCTTCATGCGGATTAAAATAGGCGACGAAAGAGTTGCGCCCAATCGGGCATCGTGGCTGGTGCGAATCAGGAAATAGGGAGCAATCAGGCTTTCAAAAATCAGTGGCTCAATGTTGCCTAATCCTTGCCCGAACGTGATATAACTCTCAACTTGATTTGCACGTACAGCTTTGAAAAAGTCGGTTTCCACAACCTTACCGGTTGAGTCCTGTGCTGTCAGATCTGTTTTCTGGGAAAGAGACAGCACAAGTAGTAAAACGCTATATGGCAATAACTTTTTCATAATCTACTCTTTTTTTCTACTTTGGTTGAATTGTTTTTTTTGATGAAAACCTTAAATCCAAAAACCAGAATCATGAGCAGGGTCAGAGTTCCTAAAAAGCTGGTAAACATGTTCATGGAAACCAGTGCACCAAGTGTTCTGTTTGGAGGAAAAACGGAAAACAGCAGCACCAAAAATCCGGAGATAACTACAACCGCATTGAATGTGATTGCTTTTCCGGTGTGCAGCATAGTTGTTTTTATGGCATCCAGCTGATTGGATTCAGTTTTTAGATTCATGCGGTAGTTTTGCAGAAAGTGGATAGCATAGTCAATTCCGATTCCGATAGCGATACTGGACAGCAGCGCAGTTGTTGTGCTTAGCGGAATATTGAGAGCACCCATAACCCCAAAACTAATCAGAGCGGTGATTGCAATTGGCGTCGATCCAATGAGTCCGGCTTTTATACTCTTAAACATAAAAGTAAGCAACAGCAGGACAAGAACCAATGACACGAGAATACTTTTTATCTGTCCCTCCAAGATTAAATCAGTGAATACAAGTGCTTTGTAGCCTGAGCCGGCATAATTTATGCTAACTCCCATGTCGCCAAGCGGTTTTTCAAACTTTTTGATTACAGTAAGCGCTTCATTGATAGTTTGCGAATCATCACCTTTCAGCTGAAAGGTGACGTTTGTACGATTGTAGTCGTAATTGATAATCCTTACAAGGTTTTCCGGATCGCCCGACATTTCATAAAGCAGCAGGTATTGCGCTACCATGTCGCTGGTTTCCGGGATTGTATAGAATTCATCGCTGTCGGCATTCATCACCTTATTCATGCGTTTCAGATAATCGGCTAATGAAAATGAGTTTCCAACCCGGCTGAGCTTCACTGCTTCATGCTGCATTTCATCAATCAAAGTGAGTGCATCGGGTTGTTTGAAGGCGTCATATTCTTCGCTTTCGAGAATGACATTCAGTGTGGAAGTGCCCCCAAATTTGCTGTTTACAAATTTGTCGGTTAAAACTATGTCGCTGTCTTTTTCAAAATTTGCCAAGAAACTTGAGTTAATCCACACTTTGGTTACTCCGTAAATGGAAAAGGCTACAACAACAGCCGTAATGATAAAAACGGTTCGTTTTTTATTTAACAATATCTGGCTGATGTTTCCGGCACTCAAACTAACCTTACCGGTTTTTTTCCGGGGTTTTTTTGAAGAGATGTTTTGCACTCGGTATCCGAAAAGAATAACCCATGAGGGCAGAAACCAAAGCGCCAGAGCAAATGTTACAAAAATCCCGAATGAAGTGAAAATCCCGAAATATTTAATCGGATAGACCTGAGACGTCAGCAGCGATAGAAAACCAATGATTGTGGTAAAGGCTGCCATGAAAAGAGGGACTGAAAGCCTTTTAATTACTGATTTAAGTGCAGTAATCAGGTCAGATTCCGGGTTGTTGTGAAAATATTGCTGAAGGTATTGATAAAAATAGACACCATACGCAACTCCAATTGCAATTAGCATAACCGGAATCATGGTTGAAACGGCATAAATCGGGATTTTTAGTGCTGCCATTAATCCGAAAGCCCATATTGTACTTATAAATACGGTGATCATAATGGAAACTGTAGCGCTGGAGCGTTTCAGCAAAAGATAAAGTACCAGGGCTATAACAATTAGCACTATTGGCACCATACGTTTCATATCGGCCGGGCCAAGCAGTCCCATTGTGCCTTCCACTATCGGGCGGCCTGCCACATATATGATTTCGGTTGAACTTTCGAAAGAGTGAGCAAAATCTAAAATCCGGCGATAGAACTCATCCGTAAAATACTCATCATCCATTGCAGCCACAACCAGCGCAACTGTTTCATCTTCTGAAACCAAGCGGCGATAAACCATGTCGTTGTCAATAACATTTTTACGAAGATCCGCCAGTTCCTGGGCTGTTTTAGGCACTTCATCGAAAAAGGAGGTAACATCAAGCCCGTCTTCAGTACCAACTATATTATCAGCAGTGTAGAGAGATTGAATATCAATCTCTTCAAACTCATCCATTGATAACAAACCAAGGCTTATTTCCTTAACTTTGGAAAGCGTTTGAGGATTAAAAATACCATCCTTGTTTTCGATGGCAATCAAAATTCCATCTTTAATGTTAAACCACTCTTCTGCCTGATCGGAATAGATGAAAGCCGGGTGATTGTGTGGCATATATTTATCAAGATTTGTTTCCATGCGCGCATGATTTACTATTTCAGTGCTAAACCATACTGTTACCGCTAAAATCAGGGCAAGTGTAAGCCACGACATCAATTTTAATTGTTTCTTAAATTTTTTCATCTCAATGTTTGTTTGTGTTAACTAACTTTTTATTTATAAAATATATGTTCAATGTTACTTAGCTGTAATCACTTGTTTAATTGAATTTAGAAAGTGTGTGCCTTCATTAATCAGATTAAAATCATAAAGTGAATATTGCCATTTTTTGACAAAAAGTCTAAGCGCTCCCATTGCAATAATGGAAAGATGTTCAACTCTCACATCATTTCTGATTTCACCGGTCTCTTGCCCTTCTTTAAGTATGAGTTGAAATAGAATATCGTTTTGATTAACAATATCGCCTATTTTATTCATCAATATCGGTTCATTTCTGAATATTTCTTCAGCAAAAATTACAGCCACCCACGAAGTGTTTTCAGAAAAAACCTGAAAATGTCTCTTAAAGAGCTGATCGATTTTTTCTACTGGACCTACCGACAATTCCGACACTTCTCTGAAAAGTTTTCCCGAGGTCATTCTGAACTGGTCAAGAAGTGCTATCAAAATCTGAATTTTATTTTCATAATGACGATAAATAGCCGGTTCGGAAATTCCAATTTCCCTGGATATATTCTTTATGGTCAACCCTTGAATGCCCTTGTTGGCAATGAGGTTGAGCGAAACTTCAATAATTTCCTTTTGTCTGTCGGTAAGCATAACTTCTAAAATTAATTGTATTTAAAACAGAACAAAGTTAGTTAATGTTTACTAACTACAATATCTGTTAACACTTTTTAACATTTTTGTGTTTTTTAGGTTTCGGATTAACTATTGGAACTTGCTCCCGAAACGGGAAAAACTTTAGTGCAATTGCTCTGGCAGGGCTCTATTTGTAGATTAAGTTGTGGGTCAAGTAAAAAAAGTTTTAATAAAAAAAACATCCTTGCCGATGATTGAGCAAGGATGTTTTGAAAGATTCCAGTTATTAATGTCCAGAATGTGCTCCACCTCCGTGTTCCAAAATGTCATGAATGGCTTCAAGGGTGTGTGTATAATCCACATAGGCTTCAACAAATTCTCTTCCTGTTTCCACCGATTCATTTTTCTTTTTGTTTAACTCAGCAGTTTTTTGGTATTTTTCCATAATAACGCTCTCAATATGCTTGTTCAGTTTTGAGGTCAGATCGCTGATATTTCCTGTTGCCAGTGCCTGGTCGCTCATTTGAACAATTTGTTTTGTGGTTCCTGCCGCTTTTAGTCCGGTGTATGGTGCGCCTTCCGTTTCCCGATGTAACCTGACTAAGGTTTCAAAGAAGTATTTTTCAACTACCCGGTAAATTTCCGGATCACCACTTTTCAGTGCAACTGTTTTTTTGAAAAGTGAGGAAACCTCTTCTTCCTGCTCTTTGGTTATCCATTTATAGATCAGTTCCGGTTTGTTTTTTTCCAGTGCAATCCTTGCATCAATAATAACCGGTCCGTCATATGAGTCGCAATGTGCCGAAGCGGGTTTTGAAATTAGCAGAGCAAAAACAGCCATCAGTGCAAATGCTGCCATGAATTTTACTTCTTTAAAATGCAGAGATGAATCAACTGCTTTCTTGAAATTCTTAAATTTTGTTTTCATTTTTCTAAATTTTAAAATTAATAATTAATTGAAATTTTCACTGCAAACATAGGGCAGCTCATTAAGGTGTGCGACCTACTTTATAAGATGGCACCCCTTTTTTGAAATAAAAGAGTGTTCCGTAGGCGGAAAGAGTTGAAATTAAGCGCTCTGTTGTTTTTTGTATTGCGTGGGAGTTTGACCGGTCATGTTTTTAAAAACCCTGTTAAATGCCGATTTTGAGTTAAATCCTGCATCAAAGGCTATCCCTAATATGGAATATTTCTGGTAATCGGGATGAGTAATTTTGGATTTTACTTCATCAATCCGGTACCCGTTGATAAAATCGAAAAAGTTTTGACCTATATTATTATTAATGATCTGAGATAAATGATACGATGGAATATTCAGATCATCGGCTAATTGCGGCAAATTCAAATCAGGATTCAGAAATGGCTTCTTTTCATCCATATAAGTTTTCAGTTTTTGAGCAAAGTGCTCGGCATCGGTATCTTTTAGCGTTGAGCCTGCATATCTGCTGTTTGGTTCATCGCGGGTTACAAACCGCTCTTTTTCGTAACCCGAAAAGATATTTTTTTGCTTCAGCCCAAAATAACCAACCAAAATAATAAATACTGACAAAGCCAGCGACAGTCCGTTTGTGCAAAATATCCACGAAAAGAGATCAAAAACATGGTGCAAAGTTGCAGCGGCCATTAAAACGGTCCAAACAACTCCAAATGTGTAAGTCAATTTTCGCAACCAGCCCAAATCAATATCTTTTTCTGAAGAAAAATTATTGAAAATATTGACATCTAATTTTTTAAAAAGAGACAACGAAAGCACAAAATAGACCGGACCGGAAAGTGCCGTGAGAATTAGAAACAGGTTGAATAAAGCCGATGAGCCGTGTTCTTCTTCCAGATGGTCAAGTCTGATTTTTACTGCAGTTTCAGGAGAAAGCGCAGCATAGATTAAAAAGAGATTAAAGAGAATGAACAGGGCAAAATGCAAAAAGTCAGTGTTTTGCAACTTTGACTCCTGATTGATAAGCGTTCGTAAATAGAGGTATAAAAAGGGACCGTGCAGCAGGAGCAGAGAGATGAAAGCTGCCGACAGCAAGGGCCAATTAGTAAACAGTACGGATGAAAAAATACCGTGAATTCCGGTGTAAAAGGCTAAATACAACAGCCAGGCAATAAGAATTTTATCATAAAAAGCCTTTGATTTTTTTTGCACCAACAAGACAGTAAAAAACAGTGCATTAAATGCGGCTATCAAAAAAATGTATTTCATAGTTTTTTATCTCCACTTTTTCTTTACCATATTTATACAAAGTTAGGATTTTAATTCTTTTCACTCCTTTTATTTATCGCATCAGCTGCAATCCCTCGCTTGCTGAGGCATCACCGGGATTGTACAATTTAACTTTATTAAAAAGCACTTTAGCCTGGTTGTAATTTCCGGTAAAATAGGAAGTCCAGGCGAGCATGAGCAGCCCGTCGTAACCGAACGGGTATAAGTCCACCACCTTTTTAAAAAGTGGCAGGGCTTTGTTATAATTTTTACGTTCGTAAAAAATCAATCCAAGCCGGTACATGGCAACGGTGTTGTTGGGGTGAATTTCAAGGATCTTATTGTACAGCTCAATCACTTCATCCCAATGACCCAGCGCGGCTTTCGGCAGGATTAATCCGAACCGGGCTTCTTCGGAATAAGGCATCAGTTGCTGGGCGCGGGAGTAATACGTAACCGATTCATCAAACCGTCCGGCGTTGTAATAGAGCCAGCCCATCCGCAGGTTGATTTCGTANNCTTTTCCAACTCGTAGCTCTGCGAAAATGCCTGCTCCAGCGCTTCCTGATTTACCTGTCCAAAAACAGGGAAAACCGCTAATAATAGGATGAATAAAATTGCTTCTCGTTTTAAAAATTCCATGATATCCCGACTGTTAAAGTATATTTTACATAGTTGTAAATCACTGAATTGCTTTCCGTCAGGTTGGTGTAAACCTTGTAGGTTTCAGTAACATCCTGACTAAGATAGCGCAAAACGAACTGGTATTTTTTCCCTGTAGGAAAATAGAGGCTCCCCGAAAACTTTTGTTCCGAAACGCCCGGGAAATTGGACACTACGTAGCCACCCGATTCAATAAAATTTTCCATTTCACCGGTCAGGTATTGCCCGTGAAAATGCACCGGTCCCAATTTTGCCGCTCCCGAAATGCCAAAAGTGTTGTATCCGAAACCACCTTCCTCATCGTTTTTAAAATAAACGCGTGGCGTAAGATAAAAGTTGGCATTTGAAAAGGGATAATAGGTGAGCCATGCCGAATATTGCCTGAAACCCGCATTGTTGATATTTGCATAGTTGTATTCAATGCCGGGAGAAATGTTCCCGAAATGTGACCAGACCGAAGTGGAAAAAACAAGGTCACTGTAATCAATGGCAGCATCTCCGAAAAATCGCCTGTTCCCGCTGATTCCGCCACTAGCATAAGAAAACTCTCCCCAAATTAAGCTCAACCCGGACGAAACATAAATCTTTTTCCCTAAAACCAGGGTCGGATTTACAAAATACTGAAACTGGTTGGTTTTGGATGTAAAAGTATTTTTTCCTCCCCAATCCACGTGTTGTTCACGGTTCAGTCCAACGTATGTCAGGTTATGGTTCACACTTATTCCCGGAGTTATTCTGTGACTAAGGTCGAACGATTCGAAATGGTAATTTTTCAGATAGAAAGCTTCGCCGTAATCTTCACCCACACCCGCCTGTTGCCCGTGGGTTGCTTCCGTTAATGTTTCAAAATCGGGATTGAAAGTGTACCCGGTTTCCAATGCCGCCCAGGTAATTTTCTTTCCGGAAAAAGCGAGTTTATCCTGCATCTCCGGCGAAAAACTGCCTGCTAATTTGTAGGCTTCAGACGCCCGTCCGACCCAAAGCAGACTATAATAGAGGTATTCCTGCAACCACTCAAACGACTGGTCGTTTTCCCAGGCTTTCAAAAACCACTCGCTGGCGGCACGGTATTTTTTCAGGTTGTAATATGCAATTCCGGTGCGTGCCTGCAAGTAAAAAAAATTGATACCCTGCCGGCGAGCTTCTTTTGAGTAATCAATCAGTTCTGTCCATTTTCCCTCAAGATAAAGTTCATACGAAACTTTGTCCACTTCAGGGTAATTCAACTTTTGCTGCGCCTGCGCCATCAGCAAAAATGAGGTAAACACCACCATTAATCCAATTCGTTTCGGCATATCATTTTTAACTTAGCCTCGTTTAATTCTATTAAAATTTTAAAATCGCCCTGCCGAGTGACATCAATTTTGTTTGTACATGCTTTTATCTTCCTGCCGGCAATTTTTTTGGTTATTTCAGCTTCCATTATTACCGAATCCGACGACAGGATGTCTCCCGCTTCCTTTAGCGTAAGCTCGTAACCGGCTTTCAGGAAAAGGAAAAGCGGTGCAACAAAATCCTGCAGGTATTTCAGGATTCCGCCAAAAAGCAGGTGAACAGGCAGTGTGTCGTTTATCCGGCTGCCTGCCTGAAAACCCACCGGAACTTTAAATAGTGAAACGTAAAACCAAAACAACGGAGAATGTTTTTTTCCGGTAAAATTAGTGAAAAAGTGCATATCGCCCTGATTATACAAGTAAGCGCGTCCGTTGTGTTTCTCGCAACGGAGAAATGTAGTGTTATAGACATCGGTTTCGGCTACCCAGGAATATTCGCCTGCTAGCTTTTTCCATCTGGTCTTTTCTGAATCCACTTCCACCGAAACATTTATTCGCCTTCCGGGAATGAAATTCAGCGCTTTGTTCAGTACCTCATTTTTGGAAGGATTGACCAACAGCTGCTCCTTTTGCGGAAAATCGAACGATTTCAGGGAATAACCCGATTCATCCTTCAGTAAATAATGGCCAAACGGGTAGTCGATGGTGGTGGAGCCCACATACGGATTGCCCTGAAACTGAAAATGCAGGTGAGGGTAGGGCGAGCGTCCCGAGTTTCCGCACCGGCCAATCAACTGCCCTTTTTTCACCAAATCGCCGGTTTTTACCTCCAGCGACTGAAATTTAAGGTGGCTGAGTTTGGAATACAAATAGTGGTTGTGTTTAATAATCACCGTATTTCCCCAGTTGTCTTTGGTGTTCACGTCGCCAATGGCATTGTCGGGAACGTTGTCCACCACCTCGGCAACAGTGCCGTCGGCAGGCGCTAAAACCGCTTTTCCGAAACAGAAATAATCTTCAGCAAAATCGCCCTGATTTTTAAACTGCTGCCCCTCGCTATTGGTGATGATAAAATCCCATGCATGGCGCCAGGCGCCTTTGTGGGTGTGCTCGCCGTTGTGTGCCTGGCTCACGGTCCACTCGCCATAAAACGGCAGTGCTGCCGAAACCGGGTAAGCCGCCGGGAAACGTTTTATGTTCCCGGAGTAGAGGTAGAGATTTTTTTCCGGTTTCCCCAGTTGCACCGGCGGTTCAATTAAATGCTGCGGACGTTTTTCGCGCAGTTTCAGTGCATACAAAAAGGTTAAAACAATGGCATTGAACGGCAGCGAATAGGGCGAAATGCGGAACAACAAAAAAAATTGCTGGGTGCTGGTGGTGATTAAAACCACCGCGGGCAGCAGCAAAATTATCCAGCCAAAACTTATCCTGCCCGGAACCAAATAATATCCGCCCAGCGCAATGGCTGTAAGAATGTAATTGAACCCGATAAAAGTGTAGCCCAATGAGTCGAATTCGATGCCCACCAACCGATAAAACAAAAAAGCCACGGCATATCCGAGAACCGAAAGAACAAAAGTGATTCGCGAATAGATGAGCAGCCCAATGGCAATGATAATCCCGGCCAGCAAATGGGTTTGAAAAAAGATGGCGCCCAACGAATGGAAATAGATCCGGATAAACGATGAACGGATACTTTTTTCTAGGAAATCGTAAAAATCGACAAACGTTTTTCCTCCGAGGGAATAGAGTTCGTTGTACACAAAAATGCCGCGTTCACTCAGGTTGAGCGCTGACAGGCTGTTGGCTGAAAGCGCCACAATCCAGATGGTGACCAAAAAAGGAACACTTAAAAACGGCAGCCCGTATTTTCCCAGCACGCCCTGAAAAACTACGGTTAGGAAAAAACAGGTTAACGCGGTTATGGCAATCAAAACATACACTTCAACTGATGGCTGGTAAAACAACCCAACGCCGAGCCCCACTAAAAGTGCGTTGAACCCGTAAAGCCCCGAGCGCAGATAATGCGAATTGTAGCCCAGTCCCCATGCCAACGCATTGGCGATGAGTACCGCCACCAAACCCCCAATTCCGGCGCCATAGTCAAAAAAACTGATTGCCACGAGAAACAGCGCCAGCGTTTTCGAGGTTGAAAAAAATACCTGCGAATAGCTGTTCAACACTGAACTCAGAATTGATTTGGCAGTTACTACCTTTTGGTTTTCCGGCATTTCTAATTTTAATATTTTCCCGCTGATTTCGCAGATTTTCGCAGAAAATACCTTTTAATATCTGCGGTTATCAGCGCAATCTGCGGGAGATTTATAAAATTGTACGATTTGATAAGTTGCCAACTGCCAATTAGATACAGGTTGGCACAATATATTCCGTAAGAAGTATAATATCATTCCGGTTTTACTTCCTTATCCTTCAACGTTTCCAAATCTTCCTTTTTCCTGATTATATGGCTTTTGCCCTCTAAATCAATCAACACCACATTGGGGCGGTAGGTGATGAACTGCATCCATTGGGTGACGTTGTATGCTCCCACTCGCTCAATTACAAGCTGGTCACCGGTTTTTACGTGCGGAAAATTGATGGCATCGCGAATCACGTCGATGTTCATACAGAGCGGCCCGTAAATGGTGGTTTCTTCAAGGTATTCCGACGTTTCTTTTGTGGGATAAATTCCCAGGTTGTACCAAAAAGTGGTGAAAAGAATATTCACTCCGGCATCGATAACCATGTTGCGCCGGCCCGTTGACGACCGCTTGTTGGCCAGCACGGTGGTAAGCATATAGCCGGCATCGTCAATCAGTGCCCTACCGGTTTCCAGGAAAAGTGCCGGCAGGTTTTCGTGCGGAATTTCCGACGAAATGAGTGCATTGGTAATGGCTTCGGCATACTCATCAAACGATGGAGAGGTTTCCGAGCCGGGCATGTATGCACCTTTCAGCGTATTTTTCGATGCAAAACCACCGCCCAAATCGATGTACTTCATCCAGTGGTCAAACTTGCGGTGAGTGGCAATGTACAGATTGGCGAGCTTGGTGGCTGCGATGGCGTAAGCCGAAGTTGCCATAATGTAAGTACCGATGTGGGTGTGCAGACCAATCAGTTCCAGCTTGTCGGCAAGCATAATGCGGTTGATGGCGTGCCACGCTTCGCCGTTTTCGTAGTTGAATCCGAAACGGTCCCACATGGGGTAAATGCCGGTATCCATATTTACCCGGATGGCAACCCGCGCTGTTTTATCAAGTTTGCGGGTGATTTCCATCAGCAGATAGAGTTCATCGAAATGGTCGATGTGGATGCAGGCGTTGTGATTGATTGCCAGCTCCAAATCATCAGCCGATTTCTCGGGGCCGTTGAACAGGATTTGCGACCCGTTCACGCCCAGTGCCAGCGCTTTCTCAAATTCAAAACCGGAAACCACTTCAGCCCATGCGCCTTCATCGTGAAAAATATTGCACACCGCATCGAGGTAATTGGTTTTATACGACCAGGCAAACTGCACCTTCGGGTAGCGGGTTTCAAACGCCCGGCGTGCTTCTTTAAAAGTGTCGCGAATGGTTTTTTCAGAAAAAACGAATACAGGAGAACCGTACTCTTCCATCAATTTTGAAACCGGGATTCCATCGATTTCTGAAATCACTTTTTGCCTGGCAGGAAGCCCAAATTTGCTGGGCATTCCGGCAGTTATTTTATTGATAACCGGCTTTTCGTATTTTAATTTTTCCATAGTTTTTATATTTCTTTGTTCATTGAAATGGCAGCAAATTTTTCCAAATCCACAATCATATCGTAGGAATAGCGCACAAACATTTTTCCGATTTTATAGGAATACATGGGCTGAACTTCCATGCCGAGCGCCAGTTTTACCAGCGCTTCGGGGATGTTTTGACCGGCACCTACTGCCAAATAAACCCACGCCGGAATTCGCGGATTGATTTCGATGAGGTAATATTCGCCCGCCCTGGTTTTTATCAGTTCCAGTTCCATGCCGCCCTTCCATTTCGATTTCTGAAAAAGCGACCGGGTGAGTTCCATCATTTTTTCATCTGCCAGAGTTATGCCGCCCCAGGCTTTTCCCTTGTCGGTGATGTACTGTTTTCGCATGGGCACGGCTGCCACCGTGTTGCCTTTGCCATCGCCAAGCGCTACCACATTCACCTCGGTTCCGGCAACAAATTCCTGGATAATTACCGGTAAGCCCCATTTCGATGAAATTTTCAGGAAAGCCTGTTTCACCTGCTCTTTGTTGTTGGACAGATACGCATCGTAAAACTGCCCTTTCACCATCACCGGATAATCGAACTTGTCTTCCATTTCGGTGATTTGCCCCAGGCTGCTGAGGTTGAGGCTGGAAGGCACTTTAATGCCGTACTTTTTCCCAAATTCGGGAAGCCGGTGCTTTTCACGTTCCTGAAATTGCTGCAATGTGGGTAAAAAGGTGTGAATTCCCATCTTCTGAAGCCGCTCCTCATTTTTCATAAACGAAAAAAGTTCGGCATCAAAATTGGGAATCAGCACGTCAATTTTTTCCTGCTGATGTATGTATTCGATACGTTCAATAAGTTCACCGGAACCCGATGAGGGGTATGGAATTTGAAAAATACGGTCGCAAAGCCCCTCCATGTAAATTCCCGGTTCCAGGTTTTCGTAAACCAGCCCGATAACGCGTACGTCAAATTCTTCCGATTCTTTCACCCCACGGATGAACGGAACTCCCGGTCCGGGATTGTCGGTATTGTTCAACCCGGTAACAGCTAGCGTAATTTTTTTCTTTCCCATGGCGGCTAAATAAAATCTAGCGGATTGCCCTGTAAGGTAATTTGATGATGCTTCAATAAAGTGCAGAATTCGTAGAAATCTTTTTCAAACGTAAGGTCATCCACATCGTATTTTGAAATGAATGTCTGTTTTATTTCTTCCAGTTCCTTTTCTTCAGCAATCATTTTCATCAGCTCAAGCCCCGCTGAATTCAGGCTGAATGAATCGCCGGTTTTAGAATTAAACACAAACCCGTTGTCGCTGATTTTTACTTCCGGTGCAATTTTCATTTTCACATATTTTTTTCTGGTAAATTTCCGGTTTTATCTTATTGAAATAAGACACTCGTTGAGTTAAAAACTTGTGTAGAGGTGAAGAATTGTTTGATTTTATTCTTTCGTTTCTGTTTTCACCTTCTTTTTTCTTCCTTCCATCCAGTAATAAATGTTGGGAAGCACCATTAATGTAAGCAGGGTAGAAGTAATTAATCCGCCAATTACCACCGTTGCCAGCGGGCGTTGCACTTCGGAGCCGGGGCCTGTGTTAAAAGCCATGGGAATAAACCCGAGGCTTGCCACCAGGGCAGTCATCAGCACAGGTCGTAACCTGTCGGCGGAACCGCCGAGAATAGCCTTTTTCAAATCCATATCACCTTCTTTGCGGATTTCGTTGATGTGGTCAATCAGTACAATGCCGTTTAGCACAGCCACTCCAAACAGAGCCACAAAACCGATGCTTGCCGAAACAGAAAGGTACATTCCGCGCAGCCATAGCAGAAAAATCCCTCCGGAGAGAGCAAAAGGCAGATTCAGCAAGATTAATATGGCATATTTCATTTTGCCGAAATTAAGGTACAGCAAACCAATGATGATAAAAATGGAAAGTGGAACTACAAGCAGCAGATGTCGCATTGCCCTGCGCTGGTTTTCAAAAGCCCCGCCATATTCAATAAAATAACCCGACGGTATTTCAGCTTCTTCCCTGATTTTTTTTTCAAGGTTCGCCACGTAGGAACCGAGGTCGATATCTTTGATGTTGATGGCAACAATTAACCTGCGCCAGCCGTTTTCACGCTGAATTTCGCGAGGTCCCTCCTGAAGTTCAATATTTGCCACGCGTTTCAGCGGCACAAAATCACCGCCGGGCAAATGCACCGGCACTTCCTGAATTTTATACAACTCATTCCGCACATCTTCCGGGTAGCGCACAAAAATTTCAAAGCTGCGCTGTCCTTCATACAACACACCGGCTATTCCGCCTCCGATTCCAGCTTCAATTACTGTTTGCACATCGTTTACATTCAGCCCGAACGAAGCCACTGCTTCCCGGTTAATGTCAATTGTCAGGTAAGGTTGCCCAACCGTCTGCTCCACGTAAAAATTATCTGTTCCGGGCAAAGAAGGCAACAGTGCAGTAATATTTTCACCTAACTGCGCTAAAACATCCAGATTTTCGCCATAAATTTTAACCGCCAAATCCGATTTTACACCGCTGGTCAGTTCATCTACCCGCATAGCAATAGGTTGCGTAAAATTGTAGGATAGCCCGGGTTCGGTTTGAAGATAAGGTTCAATCTGTGCGATAATATCTTCTTTGGTTATCCCGCGGCGCCACTCTTTTTTTGGTTTTAAAACCACCCAGACATCAGTTTGATGAACCCCCATCCAGTCGTTTGCCAGGTCGGAACGCCCGGTTTTGGGCACTACGGTTTCTATCTCCGGAATATTTTGCACAAGTCTGCCGGCAAGCCAGTTGGCATTTTCGATAGATTGATCCAAGGTAACCGATGGCATTCTCACCTGTTCAACCAGAATAGAGCCTTCATCCAATTCGGGAAGAAACTCGGTTCCCATGCGTAATAACAGAAAAATGGAAAAGCTAAAAATGGCCAAAGCCACTGAAATCACCAGCCACCGGTGCTCCAGGTATTTTTCGAGCGACTGGGAATAGCGAGGGCGCAGCCAGTTTATCAATTTATTTTGGCGCACTTTTACCCCTTTTCTGAAAATTATGGAAGAAATTGCCGGCACAAATATAAGAGCCAGCAACAGCGAGCCGAAAACAGCCGTGGCAACGGTTATGGCCATAGGGCGGTACATGATTCCTTCCATACCCCGGAATGTCATCACAGGAACATAAACCATTAAAATGATGAGTACACCAAAAAATATCGGGCGTGCCACCTGCCGGGCTGCTTTCTTAATCACTTTTGATTTATCTGCACTTTTGTCTGTTTGCAGACGATGTACAATATTTTCAACCATTACTACCGACCCGTCCACTACCATACCAAAGTCGATGGCACCGAGGCTCATCAGGTTGGCAGCCAGCCCGAATTCGCGCATACCGATAAAGGCAAACAACATGGAGAGCGGGATAACCATGGCTACAATCAGAGCACCCGAAATTTCACCCAGCATCAAAAGCAAAATAACAATGACCAGCATTCCGCCTTCAGTCAGATTGGTTAAAAGGGTTGTAGTAGTTCGGGAAATCAAGTCTGACTGGTCATAAAATTTTTCAATCTCCACCCCTTCGGGCAAGCTGGCATTGATGGTTTCAATCTTCTCTTCGATGTCTGAAATAACTTCCCTGCCGTTGCCTCCGCGCAACATCATCACAATTCCGGTAACCACCTCGCCTTTTCCATCCTGGGTTACCCCGCCCTGCCTTATTTGCGTGCCAATTTCAACCTGAGCAATATCGCGTATGAAAACAGGTTTGTTTTCCACGTTTTTTACAATAATGTTCTCAATATCTTTTATTGTATTTATCTGTCCAAACCCTCTGATAATATATTGTTCGTCGTTGTGTTCAATGAAGTTTCCGCCAGATACGCTGTTGTTGTTGGCAATGGCATCAAGCACTTCTGACAGGCTAATGCCAAAAGTGCGCAACTTTCCGGGCTGTATCACGACATCATATTGTTTTACGAACCCTCCAAACGAATTGATTTCAGTTACTCCGCTAACTACTTTCAACTGCGGGGCAATAAGCCAGTCCTGGATTTCGCGTAATTCGGTAAGCGAATAATTTTCGCCCATTATCACATATTGGTAAATTTCGCCCAAGGCTGTGGAGATGGGCCCCAATTGCGGACTGGAAACATCGGGTGGCAACTCATCAGCAATGGATTGAAGCCGCTGGCTAACCATCTGGCGCGCAAAATATATGTCGGTACCTTCGTCAAATTCAACGGTGACTGCCGAAAGCCCGAACTGTGAAATGGAACGCACCTGAGCCACATCGGGCAAACCATTCATGGCGGTTTCGATAGGGTAGCTCACCAGCTTTTCAACATCGAAAGGAGAAAACCTGCCCGCTTTTGTAATAACCAAAACCTGAACCGGGGTAACATCGGGCAGCGAATTGATGGGCAGTTGCATCAGCGAAAAATAACCAGCCACAGCCATTAAGACTACCAGGGCAAGGGCTACATATTTTTGCCGGATACTAAAGGTGATAATACTTTTAAGCATAAAACGTTTTTTCAGTAGGTTGATTACTCTTCGGAAATCATTTCGTAGCGCGAAAGAGCTTTTAAGCTAAAAACCTTGGAGGTGGCAATCCGCTCGCCTTCCAGCAACCCGGATTCCACAAAAACATGGTGGGCGCCAATTTCAGAAACGCGGATAGCCCTTTTTTCGAACACTCCCGGTTCGTTTTGAACAAACACAACCGGCTCATTGCCATCGTAAGAGAGTGCTGTAAGAGGTATGGTGATAATTTCTTTTTGTGAAGAAGAGATAATTTCGATGCGCACGTTTTCCCCGGGCCTCGGCCATCCGGCAGTTGTAGGAACAAGAATATTCACAATAACCGACCGGCTGTTTTCATCAACACCCGGGTTGATTGATGAAACAGTGGCAGCAATCCTTGGTCCAAATTCTTCTTCTCTTTTCAGGATATTTACCGTATCCCCCGGATTAATGAGGCGGGCGTCGTCGGGCGAAACGTACCCCCTGGCTAATACAGTGCGGGTATCAAGCACCCGAGACAAATTTTCGAGGGCATTAACCGACTGACCCAATTCCACAAAGGTTTTTTCTACCATCCCGGAAATGGGTGTATGTATATGAAGTACCGGGTCNNCTGACCGAAGCTGATGCCCGCTGGTATTCAGCGGTAGCCCGCTCCATCTCGCTCACCGAACTGATGGTTTCCTCCATGAGTTGTTTCACACGTTTCAGCCGGTTGGTTTGAAATTGTTCTTCGGCATAAGCCTGAAGATATTCCGACACCAGGGTTCCAAATTCCAGGCTTTGAATATGGAACAAAACCTCTCCTTTTTGCACCCGGTTCCCTTCGTATTTATTGATTTCGCGTATCTGCCCGGCAATGGGTGCGCTGATGATGCTGGCATGTTTCGGTGCAGGAAAAATTACCCCGGGTGCCGTGATTAAATGATTGACCCGTCTGCCGGCTATTTCCACGGTTTCAATCTGAAGGTCTTGTTGCTGCTGGCTGGTAAGTTTCACCAACGACACCCTGTTTTCACTTCGCAGCGATGGAGGCAATTCTGTGATGTCAGCAGATGTAGCGGGCAGGTTTGTTTTTTTTCCGGAGCACGCAAGAACGATAAAAAAAACGACAAGGGAAATCGGAATCAACATTCGTTTCATAATGAATTTTTTTATCTATTTATTTAATAAACAAGCTCCTGATCAAGATATTTTTCCAGCGACACAAGTTGGAGGTAATAGTCGCGTAAAGCGGTTAAGTAGCGCAATTCATTGGAAAGATAAGTTTGTTGAGCCGTTAACAGGTTCAGCAGGTCTATTTCGCCAAGCTGATATGCCCGGAGGCTCAAATCGCGCAATTGTGTCGCTTTGTTTTTCATTGTTTCGTTGTACCGGTTTACTATCGAACGGCTCACATTATAATTGTGCCAGGCATATTCAATCTGGCGTTTTATCTCAAGACTCACTTCCTTTTGTTTCCATGTCATCTCTTCCTTTTTTGCCCGTGCCCGGTTAATTTTCCCCTTTTGTTCTAAAGGATACCAGATTGGAATTTGCAGCCCTACTTCAAATCCCTTGAAATTATATCCAACCCCATAGTCTTGCTTGTAAAGGTTAAACCGCAAATTTGGTAAAATGTTGCTTTTAGCTTCTTTTAAAAAATAATCAGATGATTCTATTCGATGAAGAGAAGCTAAATAGCGGGGATGATTCTTTTGGGTTAAAAGGGTTTGTATTTGAGAAATTCCGATATCGAAGGCGAGCAGGGTATCGGAAAATGTGATGGAGTATAATTGTTCCTCTTCGGGCAGTCCCATGCTGTTAAACAGACCGTAGCGTGCCTGGTGTAAAATCCATTCGCTCTGGTCAAAGTCGTTTTTTGCTTCATCGAGTCGCAATTCGGCATTGGCTAAATCAAGTCCGTTTGCCATTCCGGTTTCATATTTTGTAAACACCGCATTGTAGAGCTCCTGTGTCAGTTTCAGTTGATTTTGCCTCGATTTTTGCAGTGAAATGGCGTATAACACTTCAATATAAAAACTTTTCACCTCACTTGTTATTTCTCTTTCAGCAGCCGCAAGTTCCAGTTGCATGGCATTTACCTCTTCAGACAAACCTTTTATTCGGTAGGCGGTGGTTAGCGGAAAATCAATTTGCTGCGAAATGGTAATTCTTTTTTCATCAAACACATCGCCGGGACCACTTCCTATGCCCTCTTTAAAATAGCTCACTTCAGGTGCTGAAATCCCGGTTTCAACCCTCCAGCTATTTTCATTTTGTTTTAATACGGCGCGCATCCACTGTAAACTTGCGTTCTTTTTCAACGCAAATTCGACCGCTTCATGAATCAATAAAGTGCTGTCCTGCGCCTTAACCGAAAAGACAGAAAGGCAGCAAATAGTGAGAAGCAGATTTAATTTTTTCATCTTGTTGAATGTAAACCTTCAAAATTATTGAAAACCAATGTACAAACAAAAAAAATTCCGAAATATTTTTAACGGTTTGATTAATATTTGGAAATCCGTTATCTTCGCTACATGAATAAAAAAAATAAACCGGTATTTCAAAAACGCATTTTTTGGGATGTTGATTTTGAAAAAATTGACTACGACGCCAAGGCAAACTTCGTAATTGAAAGGGTTTTTGAGCGTGGCGATGTGGAGGACATCCGCCAGTGCCGGAGGTATTACGGAGATGAAAAAGTGTCGGAAGCCCTACTGAACACAAAATATTTGCCCTTGCATACCCTCCATTTTGCTAGTGCCGTAATTGATGAACCCATTGAAAAATTCAGATGTTACACCTTGAGACAATTGAACCCGGGACTTTTTCCTTATTAAACGAGCTAATGGAAATGCAGTTAATTTTTATATTCCAGGCAATTCACTGATAAGTTTTTGTGTCCATCCCTCCCTTTTTTGCAGAATTTCCATCCATTGGCTTTGAGGAGTTTTATTAATTTTCGATTAACAAAGCCATGCGCCACCACAACAGCCAATTCATTATTTAGGGCAAAGGCAGTTAGCTCGTCCGAAAAATCATTCAGGCTACTTATACGGTTTTTGTAATTGCTTTTCTTTCCACGATTTATTCCGGTCATCCACGTTATTCGTGAAATAGCGAGCCACCCTTTCACAGGCAACTGCAAAACGGGAATTTGAATTACGGGATAATCAAACTCAATTAAAACACTGTCGGTTTCCAAAATAACATCTTCACTAAAGAGCAGAAGTGCTGTCTCTTGCGCTCTGAGCTGCGGACTGCAAAATACAGTATCAATACTTGCATGGTTTTCAATTTTATGCAAGGCTTTCTCAGGATTAAATGTTTCTATTCCAACTGTATTATAAGCGTTTTTGTACTTCTTTGATTTTTTTGCAGAACCCCAGCCAGGTTTTGGCAGATCGACGTTTGCATGACGAATGATATAAATTCTTGGAATTGAATCGGCAGACACAATCTGAACTGTAAACATCTGCAAAATAATAAGTTGAAGCACCCAGTAAAGTTTCTGCATCTTTAAGCATTTATGAGATAAATTAATTTTATTTTAGAACTGATAATTCACCGAAAAACTCAACAGTTTATCATCTGCACTTGCAGCATAAGAAACACTTATCACTGCCATATCGAAGGGTGAAATCCATAAGCCCGCTCCTGTTCCGTTATGCCATTTGCCGGAGCTTTCATTTTTAAGCCACACCCGGGCTGTGTCATTAAATAGAAGCATACCTGCCGTTCCATTAAAGAGGTACGTATTAAGCTGTTTCATTCGGAAGCGGACTTCAGCATTCAGATAGAATGAGGCATCCCCATAAAATCGGGTTTCCCTGTATCCCCGCAAATTTTCGGTGCGTCCAAGGGTAGCTGCCTCATGGAAAGGAAAATTGCCAAACAGTTTTTCTCCTCCAACTCTCAGTGCATATACAACCCGCGGTCTTTGTGAAAAGCTGAGGTAAGTGATGAAGTCGCCCGATAATTTTTGAAAATCATCTGATTGCTCATTCAGTCCGAAAAAATATTCTGCTCTGGCAGTTGTGCGAAACCCTCGTGTGGGAAAAGAACTGCTGCCTGCAAACTCTTCTTCAGCTTTTCGCTCCATGCCGGATAATGTGTTTATTTCATAATTAAAATAAGCTGCGGAATAGGTGTGAAGTGAAAGGTCATTTTTAGTTAATCCATTATCAGGTTGGGAAATAAAGCGACCTTTAGTTTGCTCGACATCGGTAAGGCTAAAAAACAGTCCCGGTCCGGCTTTAATTGTTTTATTAGCATTCAGCCATTTTTCGAAATTTACTTCAGTGTGGAACTGACTCATTCGCAAGCGATAAAAATATTTTTCAGAGTGAGGCACCTGCCATTTGGTTTCGTTTCCCAAGCCAAAATAGTTTCCGGCATATTCAGGTGAACTGTATTTTGTGGAGAAGTTGACTTCTAAGTTTCGCAGCGGGAAACTATACTTTGTTCCGAAATATAGATTAAAAGCATTGGTAGCAAAAGCATAGCTTCCTAAAATTTCATACTGTTGCTGAAGATATCTGGAATATTTGAAGAAAACCGGACCGCCCCCGATAAAAATACCGTCATCGGGATTGTATCCTGAGAGTATTCCGGGATAAACCACATTGTATTTAAAGTGCTCCCTGTCATATTTTAATGCACTCAAGTTGTAGTCTGTTTTTCTCTCTTTGTTTGAATCAGATGAAGTTTTACTTTCTCCGTTGTTGTAGATTGAAATATTTTTGTATCTCAGTTTTTCGTTTGAAATGACCTCATTCTTGTTTATTCCTCCAATGATTTTCAAATTGATTTTAAGAGGATAGTTTCCTTTTATTTCAAACTGATCATTCCCATCCATGCCATATAGATGTATTTTTTTTGTTTCAGAAGCAAAGAACGTTCGGTGGTAAAATCTTCTCCCTTTTTGTCCGTTTTTTTCCAAATCATATGCTGAAATTTGCAGTAAAGTATCTGATAGCGCTAAAATTTCAAAATAATTTGATTCGTTTGTGCCGGTAATGCTTATCTCTTTTGCCAAGGATAAATAGAGTTTACGTGCCATGGACTCGAGGTTTTCGAGGCGTGTTTTTAAGATTTGGGCAGTTTGCTTGCCACATAACGGATATATTTCACCGGGGAAGGCATGCATAGCCAACTCAATTTTTTCGGGAGTCAGTAAAGTTTTTAATGAATCAATTTGGTGAAGCCAATCGGCCCAGCTGCTTTGGGTGAGAAATGTCCGGTCGAAATAACGTGCATTAAATGATTGTCCTTCCATGTTTTTTGTATATTCCGTAAATCCTTGAATTTTAGGGATTAACCATTTTCGTGAAGCAATCCAGGGAAGAATGCCTTCGTTCACAAAAAATGCCTGATCGCGGTCGCGGGGAATGGGTTTGTAAACCGTTTTTCCGTTTTGTTCAAAACCTGCCCACCGCCACTGGTCATCGTGACGATCCCAGTCATTGATAACAATATCGAAAAGGCGTGCGCGCAAAACTGCACTTTCGTTGATAATGTGATTGGAAGATTCAATGGTTTTTTCCATTACTTTGGTTGTGGAAACAATATTGTCTGGATATCCGAAACTTGCTGCATCTTTATGGTTCTTTTCAGGGCGTTCTTCGAAAAGGAATAATTTGCCTGCCACATCGCTTCTGTAAATCCCAAACTGCGGGTCGTCAGGCACAAAGACCACTTCCGGGTTGGTATGGAAAATGCCTGCATGTTCGGCTAAGTTTGCCACTACCGGCGCCGCATAAGGATTGGATGCTGAAATCTGATCCTGCACCAGGTCCACAGCGAATGTGTTGTGTAATTCTTTAGGAACGGCGCCTTCCACATATTTATCAATGGAGCGAAGCACATATTGTTTGCCATCGTTGTCTTCCAGCCGTAATGAATAAGTTTGCTGACCTCCGCCACGTTTCAGAATTTTTAATCCCCCTTTTTTTGTACTTATGTTAAAAACCGGCGCTTTTACAGGAGCAGCCCAAATATCCCGATAATTTTTTCCTAACCAGCGGTAGCTTGATTCAGGGATAGCATACTTTTCACTTGCAATGGATACTAAACTGTCGGGCAATTTTACCGGAACAATAGTTTCAGGCTCTTCTGCTTTTTCTTTTTCATAGAGAACCTTATTGAAAACAATTTTGTCTGCATTGAAAAAAGTCAGTTCGCAAACCCCGCCCGATGTGAAGTTAAGTTTTGCAAAACCTTTCTCTTCTGAGCCAAACTCCGGCAAATCTTTTCGAACGTATTCACTCTTTTGCCATGAGCCCGAAATTATAAAGTGTACACTATCTTGTTGAAAATATTGCATATTGGCTTCATCGGCAGAGACATACAATATGTCCGGATATTTTTTAAGAATAGAAAGCAGTCCGTATCGAAAATCTTTAAAGTCGGGATGCTGAATGTCTGTTCTTGTGCCGGGAAATTTCCTAAAAAACGTGTAGGGAGACTGCGTCAGCCATTGTTTAAAAGAAAAATATCCACTGCTGTTTCCATAACTTTTCAGGGAATGATAACCTGCCACCACCACATGTTTGTCAGAATAATGCCGGCGGATGGCATCTTCAATCTGAATGAGTACATCACCACTGTTTTCAATGCCGCATTTATTAAAGCGACGGTCATATTTGTGAACCCACCACCATGTGTCGATTAGTATTACCACCAGATAATCAGAAAGTACCACTTCGGTTGGTCCCGGACAGGCAGCAGTTGTGAAATAGAGGGGATTGTCCAGAGTTTCAGTGAGCGTCTTGTTTATTTGTTTGATGAAATCTTTTCCTTCCTGGCTTCCGTTTGCCCATTCTGCTTTTCCGGGTGCAATCAGCAGCGGATGTTTATTGCTGGTCAGCAATTCACCGGGGATTTGACCTGTTTTTGAATTAACACTATTTCCTGCCAACAAAACAGCCAAATCCCTTACAGTTCCGGATTGCCTGTTCCATTGATTTAAAAGTTTATAATCTGCATTTTCTCCAAAGGTATTCCCGGTAATAAAAACAGTGTTTTGGGTATCTTCCTGGGCATATAACGGACTGATATGCTGGTATATTAGAAGAACAATCAGCAGATATTTTATAAACCCTGACATTTTAACTAATTTTTCTTAGACAACTTTTCCGGTCCGGCATAAATTAAGCTTAAACTTTCATTATTCTTCAGTTTTGGCAGCATAGTCTGTCTTTTTTTCTGTTGGCTTTGCATTTTTACCAGAATTTCATTCAGAGTTTTCAATGCTTTCACAATGTATTGTCCTTTGTTGAGCATTACACATTCTGCACGTTGTGCTAATGCCGCGTCTGTTATTTCAGAGCGGGTAGGCACTCCTTTTTTTGCTAACGATTCAAGCACCTGGGTTGCCCAGATAACCGGAACGTGTGCGGCTTCGCCCAAACGCATGATTTCCTCCTGGATGGTTGCAAAATTTTCCCAGCCGGTTTCAATGGCTAAGTCGCCGCGGGCAACCATTATGCCCAGTGGATAAGTTTGCATCGCCTGCAAAAGAATTTTTGGCAGATTTATGAATCCTTTCCGGGTTTCAATTTTTAGCACTATTCCAATTGAAGCGCTGTGTTTTTCCAACTCTTTCTGCAGCTCTTTAACATCGGAAGGTTGGTTTACAAACGATAGATTCACTGCATCTGCATTTTTGACAATAAAAGCTAAATCTTTCCGGTCTTTTTCAGTCAATCCGTTTATATTCATATTCGTTTCCGGAAAATTAATTCCTTTATCGGCTTTTAATTTACTTCCGTTTGCCGATGCATGGGTGATGGTGATTTCCATTTCATTGGGTGCAACTTTTACGATTATCCCCTCAATTTTTCCGTCATTCAGATAAACAGGTTCTTTCGCTTTAACATATTCAAAAATTTCGGGCAGTGTACATGAAATGTGTGCCGGTTTGAGCAGCGTTCCCTGGGAGTCGAAACGGGCAGGCTCGCCGGGCAGGTCGGAGTTGTGAAGTATGAGAGTATCACCTATATGCAAGGTTATAAATTGTTCTGAAGGGAGTAATTCCCCTACATAATTTTTTTCTTTTCCGGTTTCTTTCACTTTATGCAAAACAAGCTCGGTGCCGGTGGTAATATATGCAGAATCTGAGCAGATTGCCCATCTCCCTTTTCCTTGTTTGCGAACAACTTCTATCCGGCACTTTTTTCCCCTCGAATCGGTGAGGAAAATGTCATTTCCCCGTCGGATTTTTTCAATGAAAGTGCTGTTTACCGGAATTACTGTGTCGGCATCATTTGCCGGAGGCGGAACATCTGGCGGAGCAATCCACACACGTGCCGGTTGCACAACTATGCCGAGAGAATCACGTTGCGGTTTTATACGGATAACTTTCGGGCCCGGCTGCATAAAACCGGTTCGTAATTTAGGACCTGCTAAATCCATCATTATTTTGGATTTACGATTAATCCTCTTACTGGATTTTTTTAAATTTTCAATCATCGCAGCCCATGCCGTCTCATCATCATGTGCGCAGTTGATACGGGCGCTGTTCATTCCGTTTTTCATTAACTGATTAACTATCTGATAGTTTTCAGCAGCTTCAGAAGGTAGTGTCACCATAATGCGTGTGTTTCTATTGTTGGATTTACTTCCAAACAGTTGCTTGGTATTCTTATAAAGCAACTTTTCGCTTTTCTTTATGGTGATACTTTTTCTTTTATGCACTTCATCATTTGAACCCAGCAATTTGTGAATTATGTTTTGTATCGTAAGCAGACTTTTCATTACGTGACCTTCAATATTGGCAAGATCAGGAAGACCCTGATATCGGAGATGCTGTTGCAACTCATCAATGTCAAAGCTCCTAAATGCCAGATAATGAATCAGATTTAACGCACTTTCCCTATATTCCGGATGCACATCATTTAATTTGTCAACATATTCTGCTTCCAGTTTTTCAGCTTTTTTTATGATTTTCTCAATTTGTGTCTGAATAATTCCCAGTTTCTTTTTTGCCTTCATTATTATAATCTGTAAATATTTTCAAGTTGTTGTTCTCTCTTATGCAATCAGATATACACAATCAAAAAAGTAATTACTGTAATGACCAGTCCCATCATAAAAACATTATATGCCCAGCGTAACAACCTGTATTTTTTAGCTAACACTTTTCCCAGCGAATATTGGTCTTTAGTGAGAGAGGAATAGAGATAAGGGTCATCATTAATCATTTCTTCAACAGCCCACTCATATTCATCCAGTTTCATATTATAGAAGTTCCCGAAAAACAGAAGATTTACCTTTTTTTGTAGAATATCTTCCCGGGTAAACTTTCCCGATGAGATGTTTGGACGAGTGGAAAGAATGGCTAAAACAACTGTGCATAAGCTGAATAAAATAAAAATTACGGTAGGTATAATTATGGCTGGCTCTTCTTTAAACTTACTTACAAGCATTGCCAATGTTAGTGAAATAATTATACCATTAAGCGAAATGAGGATGTTGGATTTATTGTCGGCTATTTTGCTCAGATTAATCTGGTTTCTGGCAGTCAGTCTAAACATGGAATCTACTCCTCTCGAATAGTTTTTTGATTTGGCGACTTTACCTTTTGCTCTCTTGTTTCGTCTGGCAATCCGCTCTTTGAGTTTTTCAAGATTTTTTTGTTTTGATTCGCTCAGGTTGTTCTGACAATACGCTGTGTGCCAGTTGTGCTCTGCAAATAAATTGACAGATTTTTGGTCAAATTTCCCTTTTTTTAATTTGTGCATACCGGCTGCCTTTTGTTCATTGCGAAGTTTTTCGGCTTGTTCAAAATAGTTTTCCATCCCTAAATGCATAAAATCTGCATCACACAGTACCTTGGCAATTCTGCTTTTAGGATTCTGCGGAAAAGTTGTTGCCATAATACTTTCGCTGACTGCCTCACGTGATTTTTTGTCAACTCCGTGAAGCTCAAGAAATTTTTCTGCCATTTTAACACTTTCTTCCTCGTGCCCTTCGTATTTTTTCAGATAGCCTAAATCGTGAAACCAGGCAGCAATTTTCAGAATGTTCATTTCCTCTTCCGGCAGGTTCTCTTTTGCACCAATTAAATCAGCATTTTTCACCACATCCATTGTGTGGCTCACTGTGTGGTATAAGTAACCTTCCGGAGTTTCGTTTGTCAGGAGACGTGTAACATACGCTTCCGTCTCACTGATAATTGCTTCATTAATCTTCATTTCTACAAATTTTAATTTTCCAATTTTTCATTTAATACATATAATAAACCCGGCTGATGCATTCCCTTTATCTGTATCGGTTTCTGACCTATAAAATCTTTTTTCAAATCTTCATCAAGGCTCTGGAAGACCTCTTTTGAAATGATGAGCTGCGAATGCCAGCGTTTGTTGAGTTGTTCAATGCGCGAAGCCATTATAACTACATTTCCGGTAATTGAATACTGCTTGCGCACTGAAGAACCGATATTTCCAATCACTGCCTCTCCGTAGTGCAGTCCAATTCCGATTCTGGTTTCGGGAATTTTCCCCTTTTTATTTTCTTGCTTAACTTTTCGGATGATATCAATTGAAGCCAAAACTGCTTTTTGTGTAATATTGCCTTCTGAAACCGGAGCACCGAAAGTTGCCATAAACCCATCTCCCAAAAACTGATTAATTACCCCGTCATAGCGTTCCACACTTTCAATCATGAAATGAAACAGGTTGTTCAGATAGTTTACCACTTCTTCGGGTTTATGGCTTTCTACAAATGGTGTGAAATTGCGGATGTCTAAAAACATGACACACACATTTTTTCGGACACCCGACAGTTCGTCTTTTTTTTCGAGAATACTCTCAACAATTTGCGATGAAATTTGCTGCCCGAACAG
>MTKW01005518.1_pt1 | contig 26994 bp, 21 predicted proteins | sample 1042761 | NCBI WGS metagenome assembly MTKW01 (sample SAMN06205366, study PRJNA360243) | anaerobic digester metagenome | biome: Wastewater treatment plant; feature: Anaerobic digester sludge; material: sludge; isolation source: anaerobic digester fed with sludge from wastewater treatment plant ...
TATACTCTTAACAGCAGTTTCTGTTATAAGGGGTAGGGATGATATAAATGTGTTTAAAAGGCAGATACCCAATTCTCTAGCAGCTAGGGCTTTGGCAATTAGTATTATTAGCCTACTAGGTCTGTTCTTATTTACTATTGCCCTGTCAATGCTAGAGGCCATTCCCTTTATAGATGTACTCTTTCAGTCTAGCTCTGCCCTTAGTACCAATGGGCTTTCTGTAGTGGATACAGGTGGACTTAGAGATATCAGCAAGCTTGTACTCTCCTTGGCTATGTTTATGGGCAGGGTTGGACCCTTGACCTTAACCCTAGCTCTTGCCAGAAAGCATTCCAAGGGGCAAAACAGTATCCGTTATGCCGAAGAAAAAATTATGGTTGGATAGAGGGTGGATAGGATGAAACAATTTATAATAATAGGTATAGGTAAATTTGGCGAAAGTATAGCAACAAATCTATATAAGATGGGCCATGATGTGCTAGCTGTTGATATAGATGAGGAAAGGGTCCAGTATATTGCTAACAAGGTGACCCATGCTGTCCAGGCAGATGCTACTGAGGAGGGGACCTTAGAGGCCCTAGGGGTAAAACACTTTGATGGTGCTGTGGTAACTATAGGAGAGAGTGTACAGGCCAGCATACTTATAACCCTACTTTGCAAGGAGCTTGGCATAAGACATGTTCTGGCCAAGGCACAAAATGAATTGCATGCCAAGGTCCTCTACAAGATAGGGGCAGATAGGGTAGTATTCCCTGAACGAGATATGGGCCTTAGGGTTGCCCATAGCCTAGTATCTACAAGTTTTCTTGACTATATTGAGCTTACGCCTGACTATTCTATAGTAGAGCTAAAGGCAGCTAAGGACTGGCAAGGCAAATCCTTAAAGGACTTAAATGTAAGGGCTGAGTATGGAATTAATATTATGGCTATAAAGCAGGACGACAAGGTAGTAGTTTCACCTGCAGCTGATGATGTAATCCAAAGGGAAGATGTGCTCGTAGTAATTGGAAAAGCTAGGGATATAAATCGTTTTCAGGAGAATAGCTATGATTAATGATAAAGAAGATTATAGGTTTATAGACAAGGGGTCTAACAAAACCATCAAGTCTATAAAGGCCTTAAAGATGAAAAAATATAGGGATAAATATGGACTATTTGTCCTAGAGGGAAAAAGGCTGGTAGATGAGGCCATTGATTCGCCCTTAAAGATTAGGCTTTTAATTATTTCAGAGACTAACCTAGGTCAAGTGGACGACTATAGGCAAAGGGCAAAGGACAAAGAAATCCAGCTTTTAGTAGTTAGCGACCAGGTCTTTTCAAGTATTTCTGATACCAAGACTCCCCAGGGATATATGGCTATTGCTGAGAAAACTACAAGGGATATCTATGAGCAGCTAAGGGCTACGTCAGGCTTTTTCTTGATATTAGATGGTATAAGAGACCCAGGCAATCTGGGTACAATAATAAGGACTGCAGATGCAGCGGGGCTAGAAGGAGTCATTTTAGTAAACAAGTGTGCTGATATATATAGTCCAAAGGTAATTAGGGCAACCATGGGGTCCATCCTGCGAGTTCCTGTCTATGTAGACAATGAGGAACTAGGCTTGATAAGACAGCTAAGAGCCCAAGGCTACCAGATAGTAGCCAGTCACTTAAATGGGGATGATCTTTATAGCTGTGAAAAGGCGGCTAAAAAGTTAGGCCTTATTATTGGCAGCGAAGACCAAGGGGTAAGCCAGGACCTACTAGACCTCTCAGACCGGCTGGTAAAGATACCTATGCCAGGGGGAGCTGAGTCATTAAATGCTGCAGTAGCAGCCGGAATACTTGTCTATGAGTTTTACCGAAAGGGCCTTTAAATAGGACTAGCAGCTACTTGAATAGACAAAATGACTATGCTATAATTAGCATGAAATAAGCTATAAAAGGAGCTGAACCCCATCATGTCTGATTTGTTTTGGAGTATCTTTTTGATGACGGGCTCACTAAATGCTTATTTATTATATAGACAATTGATAACTCTTAACTAAAGGCAATGATTGAGTAAAGTAGTATCAATACACCCTTATAAAGAGAGGGAGTGCCTTGGCTGCGAGCACACCTATAAGGCCTTGATGCAAAATTCGCTCTTGAGCTGTGGGTTGAACTATAAGTAGGCCCAACCGGTTTTAGACCGTTATATCTAATGAGATTTCATGATTACTTGCAGTAGAAATGAAGTTGGGTGGTACCACGCAGGCGTTTGACCTTCGTCCCATGTAGGACGGGGGTTTTTTTAATAAGATAAGTTTTGAAAGGAGATTACTAGCTGATGAAAGCAAAACTAGAAGAGATAAGGCTAGAAGCACTACATGCCCTTGAGGGCTTAGATGAGCTTGACAAGCTCGAAGAGTTTCGTTTGAAATACCTAGGAAAGAAAGGTGCCCTAACCCAGGTACTTAGGGGAATGGGAGGGCTCCCAGCCGAGGAGCGGCCGATTGTTGGACAAATCGCCAATGAGGTCAGAAATCAGCTGGAAAGTGAGCTAGAACAAAAAACAAAGGACTTAAAAGAAGCTGCCTTGACTAGGAGGCTAGAGGCTGAAAAGATAGATGTTACAGTCCCAGGTGAGAGGCCAGGACTAGGTAGGCTACATCCTGTAACAACTGTCCTAAATGAACTGAAGGATATCTTTCTGGGTATGGGCTTTGATGTGGCAGAGGGGCCTGAGATTGAATATGACTACTACAACTTTGAAGCCTTGAACCTGCCAAAGAATCATCCAGCTAGGGATACCCAGGATACCTTTTATATAGATAATACTATACTACTAAGGACCCATACCTCCCCAGTTCAAATAAGAACAATGGAAAAACAAAAACCACCTATTAAAATAATTTGTCCTGGTAGGGTCTATAGGTCTGACGAGGTAGATGCTACCCATTCTCCCATATTCCATCAGATAGAAGGATTAGTTGTTGACAAGGGTATAACTATGGGAGACCTAAAAGGGGTATTAGATGTCTTTGCAAAGGCTGTTTTTGGACCAGAAACTAAAACAAAGCTAAGGCCTCATCATTTCCCCTTTACCGAACCTAGTGCTGAGGTTGACGTATCCTGTGCCATATGCAAGGGAGCTGGCTGTAGGGTCTGCTCCTATACAGGCTGGATCGAAATATTAGGTGCTGGTATGGTCCATCCAAGGGTTCTAGAGTATGTTAATATAGACCCTAATGAATACAGTGGCTTTGCTTTTGGTATGGGACTTGATAGGATTGTAAATATAAAGTATGGGATAGATGATATAAGACTATTATTCGAAAATGATATACGTTTCTTAAAACAGTTTTAAAGGAGGCAACACAGGATGCTAGTACCACTTGAATGGGCTAAGGACTATACAAATATAAATACCAGTACAAAAGAACTGGCAAAGAAAATGACAATGACAGGGTCAAAGGTCGAAGAGATAATAGAGCTAGGCCAGGATATACAAAAGGTTTTAGTAGGCAAGATAGAGACTATTAAAGCTCATCCTGATGCCGACAAGCTAGTTATATGTATTGTAGATATAGGAACAGAAAAAATACAAATAGTAACAGGTGCCCCCAACGTTAAGGAGGGCCAACTGATTCCGGTAGCGGTCCATGGGGCCAAGCTACCTGGAGGGATTAGTATAAAACGAGGCAAGCTTAGGGGTGTAGAGTCCCATGGTATGCTGTGTTCTGGCGAAGAGCTAGGCTTGACAGAGGCAGACTATGAGGGAGCACAAGTCGATGGGATCTTGGTTTTAAACGAAGAATACCCCTTAGGCATGGATATAAAAGAGGCCCTACAGCTAGCTGGTGAGGTTATCGATTTTGAGATAACAGCTAACAGGCCAGATTGCCTATCTATCATAGGCCTTGCTAGGGAAATGGCTATTACCTTGGGAACTAGCTTTAAAATGCCTCAGGTAAAGCTTGACAAGGGCTATGGTAATATCAAGGACCAGTTAAAGGTAAGGGTTGATAATAAAGAGCTTTGCCCAAGATATACAGCTAGACTTGTAGAGGACGTAAAAATTGAGCCCTCTCCTTTATGGATGAGAAGGCGACTGTCAGCTGCAGGTATAAGGCCAATAAATAATATAGTTGATATAACAAACTATGTTATGCTAGAACTTGGTCAACCCATGCATGCCTTTGATTATGAAAAGATAGAGGGCGGGACTATAGTTGTCAGGAATGCTAAGCCAGGAGAAACTATAGTAAGCCTGGATGACAAGGACAGAGCCTTGACTGAGGACATGCTAGTTATTGCAGACCTAAACAAACCCATTGCCATAGCAGGTGTTATGGGGGGAGCAAATTCAGAAATTACAGAAAACACAAAGACTATAGTATTTGAAAGTGCTGTCTTTGATGGTGGCAGTGTCAGGCTTACATCCAAGGCTTTAGGCCTTCGTAGTGAATCTTCAAGCCGTTTTGAAAAGGGCTTGGATATAAATATGACAGACCTAGCCCTTGATAGGGCTGTACAGTTGGTCCAAGAGTTAGGAGCAGGCAAACTAGTAGAGGGCCATATTGATGAGTTAGCTAGGCCGATTGAAAGAAAAAGCTTTTGTGTTAAGACTAGCAGGATAAATGACTTACTAGGACTTGACCTGCCAGTGAGCCAGATAGTTGATATTTTGACTAGGGTAGGCCTTGACATTGAGGACCTAGGCCAGGAAATCAAGGTTACAGTGCCTACCTATAGAAATGATATTGAGGGCATGGCAGACCTAGCAGAAGAAGTAGCCCGAATTTATGGCTATGACAAGATACCCATGACCCTAATGGAGACATCTGTTGCCAAGGGGACAAGGACCCAAAAGGATAGGCTGCTTGAAAGAATAAAAAATACCCTAACAGGCATGGGCTATTATGAGGCCTTGACCTATTCCTTTACTAGCCCTAATATATATAAAACCATAGGCTATACAGACCCAAAGGATTATCCAAAGTCAATCAAGATTGCAAACCCCTTAGGTGAGGACAATAGTATGATGCGGACAACAATTATACCCAGCATACTAGAGGTTCTTTCAAGAAACTACAACAGGAGGCTAGATAGGTGTAGGGTATTTGAGATAAATCCTGTTTTTATTCCCAAGGAAATACCCTTAAAAGAACTACCAGAGGAAATTTTGACCTTAGCTATAGGTGCTTATGGCAAGGACTATAGTTTTTTCACCCTAAAAGGCCTAATAGAGGAGCTAGTTGAAAGGCTAAGGCTTGAGGATAGGATTTCATACATACAAGATAAGCACCCTTCCATGCATCCGGGTAGATGCGCAAAGCTCCTACTTGATGATAGGGCTATAGGCTTTATAGGGGAGCTGCATCCAAAAGTGGCTGAAAACTATGGGATAAGCGATAGGGTCTATCTTGGAGAGCTTGACCTTGACCTATTACTTAGAGAAACTAATATAGAAATAAAGTACAAGGCCCTACCTAGGTATCCTGCGGTTACTAGGGACCTAGCCTTAGTCATTAAAAAAGAGATAACAGCAGGACAGGTTCTAGATAAAATAAAGAGTGCAGGTGGAAAGATCCTAGAAGAGGTAAGCCTCTTTGATATATATGAGGGTAAACAGGTAGCTGATGGCTACAAGAGCCTTGCCTACTCCTTGACCTATAGGGCATCTGACAGGACACTCAAGGATCAAGAGGTAAACCAGGTTCATAGTAAAATAGTAGCTGCTCTAGAAAGTGACCTAGGAGCCCGCCTAAGGTAATAAAAAATAGAATTATTGCTATTTTTGCCGAAAAAGGTTGTATAAAAATGGAAAGCAGTGTATAATATAATCATAATATGCGATATAGGGGTTGTTTATGATGGCACAAAAGACTAAAACTATTGTAAAGATAGCAGGTAGGGAGTATACCATTAGGGCAAATGAAACCGAAGAGTATATCCATAGTGTAGCTATTTATGTAAATCGCAAGATGAACGAAGTTAGCACAGCTCAACCCGGCTTAAGTGTCTCCATGACAACTATACTCACAGCAATGAACCTAGCAGATGAAGTGATAAAGCTTAAGGCAGAGATCGAAGAACTAAACCAACGGGTGAGTGAGTTACAGGACATTACCACAAGAAACTCCAATCCCCCTATTCATGACCTATCACGGAAGGCAAAAAAAAGATAAATATCAGCAAGAATCAGAACAGCTAATGGGCTGTTCTTTTTTTATCAAGAAAGGCTAAGCATTTTGTCCTTAATGTAGTATAATAGCAAGGATAGGAGAGGATAGATTAATGAAAAGGCAGATAGAGCTACTAGCCCCAGCAGGTAGCAAGGAAGCCCTTATAGCAGCAGTACAAAATGGGGCAGATGCAGTCTATTTAGGGGCAGGCAAGTATAATGCCCGTAGGATGGCCGACAACTTTACTGATATGGACTTAAAAGAAGTCGTAGAATATGCTCATCTTTATGGAGTAAAGATATATATTACCCTTAATATATTAATAAAGGAAAGGGAATTAAGAGATATAAGAGGCTGTTTAGACTATCTAAAAGACCTTTGTGTAGATGGACTTATAGTACAGGACCTAGGCCTTGCAAAGATAGTAGCAAAAGACTATCCAGAACTTAGTCTACATGCCAGTACCCAAATGACAATTCACCAGCTAGAGGGAGCCAAGGTCATAGAAGACCTTGGCTTTAGCCGGGTTGTCCTAGCCAGAGAGCTTTCGCTAGAGGAAATAAGGCAGATCTCTGAAAAGACAAGCTTAGAGCTTGAGACCTTTGTCCATGGTGCCCTATGTGTATCCTATTCTGGCCAGTGCCTTATGAGCAGTATGGTTGGTGGCAGGAGTGGTAATAGGGGTATGTGTGCCCAGCCATGTAGGATGCTATACAGGCTGGAAAGTAAGCAGCAAAGGGAACAAAAGCCCCTATACCATCTCTCTACCAGGGACCTTTCTACTATAGACATATTAGATGAGATTATAGGGGCAGGGGTAAGTAGCCTAAAAATCGAGGGACGGATGAAGCGACCCGAGTATGTAGCTGTAGTAATAAAGGAATACAGAAGGGCCCTTGATGATTATATGAAACTAGGCAAAACTAAGATAAGTGACCAGTCTAGGGAGGACCTATTACAGATATTTAACAGGGGCTTTACCAAGGGCTATTATTACGGGACTGACCACAGGACCCTCTATTCTAATGATAAGCCAAATAACAGGGGTATCTTTATAGGTACTGTCCACTCTAGCGACAATAGGCTTGCCTATATTGATCTTGAAAAGGACCTAAGTCTAGGAGATGGGCTTGAATTTAGGAGGGTTGGCGAAAGTGAAGGCAAGGGTCAAACCCTAAGTGAAATGTTTGTAGAAGGACTAGCTAGTGAGAAAGCTTTCAGGGGGCAAAGGGTAGGAATCAGGACTAACTTTAAACTTTCTAGGGGTATTAGGGTCTACAGGACCTCTAGGCTAGGCCAATTAAAGGATGCGGCTAGCACCTATGAAAGCCTTTATGCAAGTAGAAAGATACCCATACTAGCTAGGGTTACCCTAAAAAAAGGCTTAAGGCCAGAAGTAGAATTTAAAGACAATATAGGCCTATCTGCTAAAGCTAGCGCAGACCTACTAGTAGCTGAGGCTAGGACAAGACCCACTGTAAAGGAGGATATAATAGGCCAGCTAGAAAGGCTAGGAGATACCCCCTTTGAAATAGTAAAGTGGGATATTAATCTAGATGACAACCTATTTATCCCCCTATCGACCCTAAATCAGCTACGCCGCCATGCAGCAAATGATTTAGCTAATGCCCGGATAAGGCACTTTAATGAAAAAGCCAGTATAAAGGACTTAAGAGCTGAAAAGACCAGGAGCTTAAATAGGGAGAATAGCCTAGCCACTAGTGGCCCTGGATCAGCTAAGCAGGTCGGGGCAAATGCTAGCACAAAAAGGCCTAGGCTACATGGATACTTAGACAGGCTGGCTCTAGATCCTGATACTATAAAGGGACTTGATATGGTATTTTACAATCCCAGTGATTTTGACTTTAGAATAGATGACCTCTTAGGCCAGATAAGGGCCATCAAAGATATGGGGATAGGGGTAGGCCTGTGCCTACCTACAATTACCCGAAGTGCTGATCTTAGGCACCTAAGAGGGCTGGCAGATGAATTTTGGCAGGCCTTTGATGCAGTTCAGGCAGGCAATATTGGACAAATAAGCCTATTAGCAGAAAAGGGCATTAAAGAGACCTATGCTGGCTATTCCTTTAATATAATGAATTCAGCCTCAGTAAAAAGTCTGGCGGACCTTGCTATAGGGGGTCTAGTCCTGTCTCCAGAGTTAACACTAGCCGAGCTAGATGATATAATTAAAAATAGTATACTATCATGTGAGATCACAGTTTATGGCAGGATAGTCCTTATGACAACAGAATACTGTCCTCATGTAGATTCTAAAAAAGGATGCACAGCCTGTAATACAAGGGGCAATGATGCCTTAATCGATAGGATGGGCTACAGCTTTCCCTTGCGCAAAAAGAGGATAGGCAGATGCTATACAGAGCTTTTAAATAGCCTGCCTATATTCGTAGCAGACGATATATCACCAATTAAAAGGCTAAATGCAGGAGCCTGGGGTCTAAGGCTTGAGGGATTAGCAGAAGATGAAATCAAAGACATAATAAAACTTTATGCCCATTTAGGCCACAGTCAAGGGCAAGGGCCTAGAAAGTGGCTCCCTGAAGCAGAAGAAACAATAGATAGGATAAAGGCTAGTGGNNCCTACAGCTGACAAAGATAAGGTTCTAGGCCAGCTTGAGGAAACAAAAGAGGCTGAATCCATAATAGCCATCGAAGGAACTTCCTTTGTCTCCTATTTTTCAGATATCTCCTTTGAGCTAAAAAAGGCGGAATTAGGCTCAATACTTAGTCCAAAGGACCTACTTAAAATAGGTCAAGTCCTATCCATAATAACAAGTGTGAAAAAAAGAATGAAGGAGTACAAGGGCAAACAGGACCTAAGGATCATTCCATCCATGGTAGAGGGTCTTAAATCCCAACCAGTACTACTTAAATACATTGAAAACTCTATAGAGAGCGAGGAAAGCATTTTTGATAATGCCAGCCCAAGTCTTGCAAATATCAGGAGATTAATTGCCAGGGCAAACGATAGGATAAGGGAGAGGCTTAACGGCTTTCTACATTCTAGCCAAATGCAAAAGTACCTGCAAGAGCCTATTATAACCATAAGAAATAATAGGTACGTTATACCTGTAAAGCAGGAGCATCGGGCCAGTGTACCTGGTATAGTTCATGACCAGTCATCAAGTGGAGCCACCCTTTTTATAGAGCCCATGTCCGTAGTAGAGGCCAATAATGAAGCAAGGCAATTAATGCTCAAGGAAGAGGAAGAGATACAAAGGATTTTAGCTGACCTTACCCAAAAAACTGCCGACCTGGCAGATGAGATAAAGGACTCCTTGGATATTTTGATTAGACTAGACTTTATCTTTGCCAAGGGGGCATTTAGCTTGGCCATGAACTGTTCCTGCCCTAAGATTGCTGATGATTTATCCCTTAGGATAGTAAAGGGTAGGCACCCCCTCATAGATGAAAATGAAGTGGTCCCAATTTCATTAGACCTAGCTAATGACTGTTCTACCCTTGTTATCACAGGACCAAACACAGGAGGAAAGACAGTAACTCTTAAAACCGTTGGCCTATTTGTACTAATGGCCCAATCAGGTCTCAACCTACCAGCAGCTTATGGTACTAGCCTGGGCATATATAATAATGTCTTTGCAGATATAGGAGATGAGCAAAGTATTGAGCAAAGCTTGAGTACATTCTCCTCCCATATGACCAATATTGTCCGTATTCTAAAGCAGGCAGAGACCGGTGACCTAGTCCTATTTGATGAGCTAGGTGCAGGGACAGACCCAACAGAGGGAGCAGCCCTGGCCATGTCTATCCTAGACTACTTAAGGGACCGGGGTATAAAGGCCATGGCAACTACCCATTATTCCGAGCTAAAGGTTTATGCTATAACAAACACAGGTGTAATAAATGCATCTATGGAGTTTGATGTAGAGACCCTAAGGCCAACCTTTAGGCTCCTTATTGGGGTACCGGGTAAAAGCAATGCCTTTGAAATCTCAAAACGCCTTGGCTTAGATGATAGGCTAATAGATGGTGCAAAAAAATACTTGAGTCAGGAAGACATTAGGTTTGAGGATGTACTTAGAAAAATAGATACAGACAGGGTAATAGCCGAAGAGGAGAGGGACAAGGCCCAGGCCTATCTAGCTGAGATAGAGGACCTAAAAAACAAGCACCAAGACCTACTTGACAAGCTAGAGCAAAGAAGGGACAAGATAGTCTCAGAGTCTAAACAAGAGGCTAGGAGGATACTAAAAGAAGCTAAGGAAAGTGCAGACCTAATAATCGAAGAAATCAGAAGGACAGCCCAGATAAATGATAAGAGGGAACGAAACAAGGCCATAGAACAGGCACGCAAGGACTTAAAGGAGCTAGTAGATGGCCTAGAGGAAAGGCCTGATGACAAAAGGTTAAAGGGAGGCAAGCCACCTAAAAGGCTTAAGGCTGGGGACACTGTCTATATTACTAGCCTAGATCAAAAGGGTCAGGTCATAGGGGAGGCAGACTCCTCTGGCAACCTCACCCTTCAGGTTGGAATTATGAAGGTCAATGCCCATATATCTGACCTAAGGCTGGTCAAGGAGGAAAAGCCTATAGTCAAAAAAACCAGTAGGGAGCTAAGGCTTAGGACAGCTAGTATTTCATCAGAACTTGACCTGCGGGGGCAAAATGCTGAGGACGCTCTCCTAAATACTGATATGTATTTAGACGAAGCCTTTTTAGCTGGACTAAAGGAGGTAACCATAATTCATGGAAAAGGCACGGGTATCCTTAGGACCTCTATCCAGCAAATGCTAAGGAAGCATCCCCATGTAGACTCATTTAGGCTAGGCAAATATGGTGAGGGTGAGTCCGGGGTGACTGTTGTAGTCTTAAAATAAGAAGACAGGTCACTAATTAGATTATTAAGAAGGAAATGCAGCTAGACTTATAGAATAAATATCCGAACAAGACAGCTATATATAAATTAGGAGGTTATAAAATGCAATACCTATTAGGAGTGGATATTGGTACTTCAGGTACCAAGTCAGTTTTATTTGATATTGAGGGTAATACCATAGCCAGTTCAACAGTTGAGTATCCCATGTACCAACCCCATATAGGCTGGGCTGAACAAGATCCAGAGGATTGGTGGAGGGCTACTGCAGAGACAATAGCAGATATTATCAAAAAAAGCGGTGTTAATCCTTCTGACATTAAGGGACTTGGCCTATCTGGCCAGATGCATGGTATGGTACTGCTTAACAAAGAAGGCCAGGTTCTTAGGCCAGCCATCATATGGTGCGACCAGAGGACCCAGGCTGAGTGTGACCAGATAACAGAGATAATCGGTAAAGAGAGACTGATTGAGATAACTGCCAATCCTGCATTGACCGGCTTTACAGCGTCAAAGGTTATGTGGGTTAAAAACCATCAGCCAGACCTATTCAATCAAATAGACAAAATCCTACTACCAAAGGATTATGTTAGGTACAAGCTCACAGGTGTATTTGCAACTGAGGTATCAGATGCAAGTGGTACCCAGTTCCTCAATGTACCAGAGAGGGCTTGGAGTGAGGAGGTACTTGGCAAGCTAGGCATTGATATTAACTGGATGCCTGAGGTTTACGAATCCTATGAGGTAAGTGGTACTGTAAATAGCGAGGCTGCTAGGATAACAGGCCTTGGCGAGGGGACTCCAGTAGTAGGAGGAGGCGGTGACCAGGCAGCAGGAGCTGTCGGAAATGGTATCGTAAAGCAGGGTGTTATATCCTCTACTATAGGTACTTCTGGCGTTGTTTTTGCCCATATGGACAAGGTCAGTATAGACTCCCAAGGCAGGGTCCATACCTTCTGCCATGCAGTACCAAACAAATGGCATGTTATGGGGGTAACTCAGGGAGCCGGCCTATCCATGCAGTGGCTAAGGAACAACTTTGGCAACATGGAAAAGGAGCTTGCTAGCTTTATGGATATAGATCCCTATCAGCTAATGGACAAACAGGCTGAAAAGGCTAAGCCAGGCTGTGATGGCCTTATCTACTTACCCTATTTGATGGGAGAGAGGACACCCCACCTAGACCCAAATGCCAAGGGAGTATTCTTTGGCTTATCAGCCATGCATGGCAGGAGAGAGATGATCCGGTCTGTTATGGAGGGAGTAGTCTATAGCCTGAGAGACTGCCTAGAGATTGTAAAGGACATGGATGTATCCGTCACTGAGGTTAGGGCCTCTGGTGGTGGCGGCAGGAGCCCCTTATGGAGGCAAATGCAGGCAGATATCTTTAACAATCCAATTGCAACCATAAACTCAAGCGAAGGACCAGCCCTAGGTGTTGCACTATTAGCTGGTGTGGGTGTTGGTATATACAAGAGCGTCGAAGAGGCTTGTGATACAGCTATAAAGGTTGTTAGCCTACAGGAGGCGATTGAGGAAAATGTTCCTGTATATGACCAATACTATGAGATATACAAGGACCTTTATCATGCACTAAAGGATAGCTTTAAAAAGGTAGCATCCATCATAGGTTAAGGAAACTTAAAATGTCTTGCTGTTATTTTGGCAGCAGGACATTTTTTTATGGTTACTTCTGAGTCTTATTCCTTTACATGAAAAAACCTTTAAAGTAGAGACCAGTCAATATATAATATATATAATAATGGTTGAAAAACTAGTATAGCTCTTTAAATCGAACTGACCATGACCAGCTTATACTTAAAGGGATAAGCTTTTCTTAAGGAGGTCTAAACAGGTGAACAATTATAGGATTATGGTAGTTGATGATGATTTTAATATAGCCCAGCTGGTCAAGCTTTACCTAGAAAGAGACGGGTATAGTGTAGACCTATATGGAGACGGACAGGAGGCCTTAGATGCCTTTAGGAGCAATCCTCCCCACCTAGTAGTACTCGATATAATGCTACCTGGTATGGATGGTTGGGAGGTATGCAAGGAAATAAGAAAGCATAGCCAGATTCCTATTATTATGCTGACGGCCAAGGGAGAGACCTTTGACAAGATACTAGGTTTAGAGCTAGGTGCTGACGACTATGTAGTAAAGCCCTTTGAACCAAAGGAACTAGTGGCAAGGGTAAAGGCAGTCCTTAGGAGACACAAGGTTACAGCAGGTGATGAAAAGGGGCAGGTATCCTACCCTAACTTAAGTGTAAATATCGAAGACTATACTGTAAAATACTATGGTACAAGCCTAGACCTACCACCTAAGGAGCTAGAGCTACTTTATTTTCTAGCCTCAAATCCAAACAAGGTATTTACCAGGGAACAGCTCCTTGAACATGTATGGGGCTTTGACTTTTTCGGTGATTCTAGGACAGTAGATGTACATATTAAAAGGCTGAGAGAAAAGTTTAACCATGAAAATGATTCATGGCAAATAAAGACTGTATGGTCTGTTGGCTACAAGTTTGAGGTGAAATAAATGTTCCGCTCCCTTTATGTAAAGCTAATGGTGACCTATTCAGTTATACTGATTGCTACAATGCTCCTCCTTGGAGTCCTGCTATCCTCTTTTTTTCAGGATACTATCACAGAAAACAGGACTCAGGAGCTTATCAGGGAGGGCAATGCCCTAACCCCATATTTGGAGTATTTTACTTATGGTATATATGATATTTGGGTCTTGGAGGGACAGTTCAAGGTTATAGACAGGTTTTTAAATGTTAGCATTTGGATGACGGATACAAATGGCCGTATTTACTATGTCTATCCCGAAACAGATAACGAGCTTTGGCAAAATCATAGGCTTACAGATGAGATACTAGAACCTGTCCTAAGGGGAGAGACCATAAAGGTTCAGGGGAATTTTGGCGATAGGTTTACAGTGCCTGTGATTACAGTAGGTATGCCCCTTAAAAATGCACAAGGTATAATCGGCACCATATTTTTGCACTCACCAATCCAGGAGCTAGGTACTAGCTTAAAAAATACCTATCTTAGCATATGGAGAGCGAGCTTTTTCTCTACCTTTCTTTCCATGCTCCTTTTGTACTATGTTTCTAGGAGGATTTCCAAGCCCCTAGCTGAAATGAATGTCATATCAAGAGAGATAGCCTCTGGCAACTTTAAAAGACGGGTTCAGATAAAATCCAAGGATGAGGTTGGCCAGGTAGGCCTAAATTTTAATGCTATGGCAGATGCCTTGGAAAACCTAGAGCTAACAAGGAAAACCTTTGTAGCAAACGTCTCCCACGAGCTGCGGTCTCCTCTAACATCAATGAAGGGCTATATCCAAGGGGTTTTAGACAAGACCATAGGGGATGAGGACCGGGACAGGTACCTTGAGATAGCCTTAACTGAAACAGAGAGAATGAACAGGCTAATAAGCGGTTTGCTTGATTTAGCCCAGGTTGAATCAGGACAGTTTTCTGTAGAAAAAAAGGTTTACGATATAAATGAACAGATCCGCCGGGCCCTTATAGCAAGAGAGGAAAGCATTAATGAGAGGAATATGAAAATTGAAGTGGTCTTTAAGGAGGAAAACCTCTTTGTGGAGGCAGACCCTGACAGGATACAGCAGGTTATAATAAATCTACTAGACAATGCTATAAAGTTTAACAAGGATGGGGGTAGCCTGCTTATTGAGACCTGGAGATACAAGGACAAGGCCTTTATAAAGATTAAAGATGAGGGGCCAGGTATAGCAAGAGAGGAGATAGGCCATATTTGGACTCCCTTTTACCAGATTGACAAGTCTAGGAGCAATAAAAAAGTAGGAACAGGATTAGGCTTATCTATTGTTAAAAAGATAATAGATGCCCATGACTCAAGTATTTGGGTTAACAGCAAGCTAGGAGAAGGGACAGCCTTTATCTTTTCTCTAAAGGCTACGAGAAAGTAGCTTGCCTATTCATACTTGTTTTACACCGTGTTCATACTTTGTTAATGAACCTATATTATAATATAGATAGTAAATGAGAAAAGCAAAACCCAAGCATTATGGAGGTGCTAGAAAATGCGTGATTTTTATGAATTTGATGAAGACCGTTATCAACAAAGAAGTAGTATAAAGGCTTATATAGCAATAGCCCTTATTTTTGCCCTGTTAGGGGCCGCTATTGCCTATGCAATATCGTCTAATATACTAGGAACAGATCCTGGCAAGATGGCAGGAAAGGACAATGACCCAGGGGCAGTTACAGAGGAGACGGATGAAAAGGAATCAATTATTCTTGGCTTTGCTGACGACCTATTGATAGATGAAAACAATCCAATTGTTGATATAGCTGAAAAGGTAGAAGGAGCAGTTGTTGGAATAACCTCTACCAAGGAGATAATGGTTCAAGACTTCTTTTTTAACATACAGCGCAGGAGAACAGCAGAAGGCTATGGTTCAGGCATAATAATAAGCGACCAGGGCCATATCCTGACCAATCACCATGTTATAGAAAATGCTAGAGAGCTATACGTAGTCCTAAGCGGAGGAGAAACTGTAGAAGCAAAGGTTATAGGGACAGATCCAAAAAGCGATATAGCTGTAATCAAGATAGAACATGACGACCTTACAGTGGCAAAAATAGGAGATTCAGACAAGGTTAGAAAGGGAGAGTTTGCAGTTACAATAGGTAACCCCTTATCTGGCCATGAGCTAGCAGGCACAGTAAACTTTGGTATAATAAGTGCCACAGATAGGGTGATCCAAGTAGACAATAGGACCCTAGAGGTGCTACAGACAGACGCGGCCATTAACCATGGTAACAGTGGTGGTGCCCTTGTCAACATGAAGGGCGAGGTAATTGGCATGAACACAGCCAAGCTAGCAGGTGAATCAGTAGAAGGACTCGGCTTTTCCATTCCCTCCAATGTATTTATGCCAATAGCAAGGGAACTAATAGAAAAGGGTACAGTTGAAAGGGAGGGCCAGCCCTGGATAGGAATAATAAACCCTGCAGATATTACACAGAGTCTATCAGAGGAGTTTGGTTACCCAGTTGGTATCCTAGTTAGGGAGGTCTACCCCGGCGGGCCAGCTGAAAATGCAGGAATTAAGCCAGGTGATGTTATAGTTGCCTATGATGGTAAGAAGGTCAAGACCCTACAAGAATTAAAGGCAGCAATTGCAGAAAACAAGGTAGGTCAAGTAGTCGAAATAGAGCTTGTAAGGGGAGAAACTGAGATTGTATTTAAGCTAAAACTTGGAGATATAAGTGTTATAGACTCCTAGCCTTTAAGCTATAGATATATGCATAGGAAATGACACAATAATGAAAATAAAAATACAAGGCCAATTGGCCTTGTATTTTTGTTTATTAATAGCATTAACTTTTATAGATATACTTTGCTAAGAGACGAGGGATACCGTCCTTGTTACCCCAACGGTTGCCATAGACTCTAACATTTTGCCCGACAGTAAAGCTATCAGAACCCCAATACTCTACGTATATTGGCTTTTCAACAGTGGATGAACCAGTCTCTACAATGAGGATTGACTTTGTGCCTGTGGAGTTAATACTCTTTACTGTACCAGTAAAGAGGTAAATCCGGCCGGCCTGCATATTCTCATTGCTCTTTAGTAGGTCATAGTCTGGAGCCCAGGCTACCTGAGTATATTCTGTAGAGCTTATAACCCTATCTATCACCAGGTCTAGCCTTGAGTCCTCAAGACCCTCCATACTAGCTGTTAGGGTTAGGGGGGTGTAGCCTTTTGACCTGGCCTCAACATATATAACAAATTCTCCGCTTTCAGGGTCGATTTGTGGGTCTTCCCTAAGCTGTCTATCTACAGTTAACTGGGCCTTTGGATCGGTCTTACCTGTGATCATAACCCAATCCTCTGTTGCCTCTATTGGTAGCTTTTGGTCTACCATTAGTGGGAAGTCCATCATTTCTCTGATAAACTTTATGGTTTTTTCATTGTCTTCATAGCCAGGTGTAGTTACCCTTACCTTGTATGCTATCTCTGAAAGGTCTGGAATTTCAAGGGTAACGTTTAGGTTCCCCTCATTATCTATAAGGTGTGAATAGGAGTTATCATTTATAAAGACATCTGAGTTTGGACTAACCTTTAGTTGAACCTGATAGCTATCACCCTCTATATGGGCCTGACCACTAGCTGGCTGTATAAGGGTCAAGGGTGCATAAATAACAGGTACCTTAAAGGCTATCTTTTCCACCCTGTCAGAGTAGTCATCAGCCTTGGCTACTACAGTCAAGGATATATTAACCTGAGAGTTTTCAATATCAACATCCTGGTATACAAAGTCTGAGTTAAGCAGAGTATATACAGCGCTACCATTTGTAAATGGCAAATCAAAGGCATCCTTTTTTATATCATCGCTACTTATGGTAATTATTTGTGCATTCTCAGAAGTAAAGGTGATTTTCTTGCCTTCTTCGCCCTCTAGTATTATGTCTTCGATTTCGTAGCTAAGGTCAAGGCTAGCCTTGGCAGGCTTGTCAGCTGAGAATATGGCCTTACCTACCAATACAAGTAGGAGGCCTAATAGGGCTATAAAGGCAATTAGAAGACCTGCCTTAAGAAGGCCTTTGTAGCCAACTTTGCCCGAATCCCTATGATAACGCCTAAGGGGCATTTGCTGGTTTAGATCATCAAAGTCATCTAGTAGGTCATCCTCTTGGTAATCAATATAGGATAGGTCAATATCAAAAGTAGGCTGACTGAGCTCACTGAAAAAATCATCTTCATCTATCTTTTTTTCTTCTTTTTCTTCTTGCTCTTTTTCTTCTTCTTTTTCCCCTTCTAGCTCTACTGACTCCTTATCTTTATCAGCTGATTCTTCTAGCTTATCAGCCTGAATATTATCTATTTCTAAGGAACTATCCTCTATAAAGTCTGTGTCATCTTTAATTTTTGTAATATCTTCGCCTTCTTCTTCGACTAGTCGTGTTCCGCATAGGAAGCAAAAGCGATGATAGTAGTTGTTCTTTGTGCCGCAATTAGGACAGTACATATAGCATAATCCTCCCTTGAAATATTAAATATAGACAGCTAGCACAAAATATGTGTCCTTATTAATTTCGTTAGCATTCGGTCAAAATCCTTCTTAAATCAACAAAATCCAATTTCTTTTTGTCCTTTTTTGACTATAGACTTACACTTCTATTAAAATCGTGTTAGAATAGTAAATGTAGAAAAGTGCTAATTTTTCAATAGAGCTTTAAGGAGAGTGGATTGTTTGGATTTATTTCGCGAAGAATCAGTTAGCAAGGTTAACACTGGTTTTAACAACCTAATGTATGTACTAGCATCTATATCAATGATACTGTTTGGTTTTCTAGGTATCTTCTTTCTTTCCATTATATTTGGAGGGAACTTCCACCCTATTAATTTTATTAATCTAGCTTTAGCTGGAGGAGTAACGGCTTTTTCTTACTTTATTAGAAATAACCAAAGGATAGAATACGATTACACCTTTACAAATGGGATACTTGATATAGCAAAGGTTATAAACAATAACAAGCGTAAAAAACTATTATCAACTGATATCAGAAAGTTTGAGATTATTGCTCCCATAAGCGACGATGGCTTTAATAGGGCCTTAAACCATCCTGGTATAAAAAAGTATAATTACTTTCTAAACCGTGGAGGAGGCCTGTATTACGGAGTATTTACTGATGGGTCTACTAGGTCGATTTTAGTTTTTGAGCCTAGCGATGAGATGCTAGAGATGTTTAAAAAGGTAAACCCTAGAAACGTAAAGCAATAATAGGTTGGTGAGTAATAAAGGCTTAATCACTGCTCCCTCTCCTAGGGGGCATTTTTCTTATAGACCCAAAGTCAAAGCTTATCTTTATCGATTAAGCAAGGCAAAGTAGGAAAAGCTATCTTTAAGACTTTACAAGGAGGATGGCATGAGAAATATTTATCTTGATAATGCTGCTACAAGCCCGGTCTTTCCAGAGGTTATAGACAGTATTTCCAAGAGCTTGCAAAGTGATTATGGAAATCCATCCTCACTGCACAGGCTCGGGATACAAAGTGAAAAGAAAATAAGGAGGGCCGGTCAGTTAATAAGTAATACATTAGGGATTGAGTCAGGCCAAATTATCTTTACATCAGGTGGGACTGAAGCTAATAATATGGCCATCATAGGAGCTGCCCTAGCTAGACAAAGACAGGGCAGACACCTTATAACTACCCTCATTGAGCACCCATCAGTCCTGAGAACCTTTGAATTTCTAGAAGAACAGGCCTTTGAAGTCACCTACCTGCCTGTAGATGAGAGGGGCCTTGTGTGCCTAGATAGGCTAAAGGAGGCCATTAGGAAGGATACTATATTAGTTAGCATTATGCATGTAAACAACGAAATTGGCAGTATCCAGCCTATAAGAGAAATAGGCCAAGCAATAAAGGCTATAAATAGGGATATAGTTTTCCATGTAGATGCTGTTCAATCCTTTGGGAGGCTAGACCTTAGTCCGAGAGATTGTCAAATAGATCTCTTGACTGCAAGTGGCCATAAAATTCATGGGCCCAAGGGAATAGGCTTTTTGTATAAAAAGGCTGATATAAGGCTAAGACCCATAATCTTTGGTGGCGGTCAGCAGGATGACCTTCGAAGTGGTACAGAAAATCTATCAGGAATTGTTGGCCTTGAAAAGGCAGTAGAGATGATAAATCAAAAAAAGAAGGAATGTCCCAACAAGCTCTATAATCTAAAGGACCTATTGCTTACACAGATTAAAAATGAACTGGCTCAGGCCGTTTTTCCTGTAGACCCGACCTTGACTGCACCCCATATTATTAGCATAGCTTTTCCAGGCCTATTAGGTGAGGTTATTTTACACGCCCTAGAGGAGGAAAATGTATATGTTGGTACTGGCTCAGCCTGTTCAGGTAGGAGAAGGCAACAAAGTCATGTCTTAAAGGCTGTAGGGCTTGACTCAAGGGCTATAGAAGCTGCTATTCGGGTTAGCACATCTTATATGACAAGCCAAGAAGATATTAAGGATTTTGTTACTATACTAAAGAATGTGGTTAAGAGGTTAGAAAGGTTTTCTAGGAGGTAAATTAGGAGGTAATTATGGAAAGAGTTATTTTAATTCGCTATGGCGAGATCCATTTAAAGGGGCAAAATAGGCCTTTCTTTGAAAAGGCTTTACATAAAAACATTAAAAACTCCCTAAGGTCCTTTCCTGATGTAAAGGTTATAAGAGCCCAGGGCAGGTACTATGTTGAAAACTATGAAGATGAGGCCAGTATTATAGATGCCCTTACAAGGGTATTTGGTATTGTATCAATTAGTCCAGCATACAAGCTAGGCAAGGACTTTGACCTGCTAGGGGCTGCAGTCGAGCAGATGACCGCCACCTATCTAGCACAAAGGCCAGGGGATACAATTGTTAGTTTTAAGGTAGAGTCAAGGCGGGCAGACAAGACCTATCCGCTAAACTCAATGGATATTAGTAAAAAGCTAGGTAGTAGACTACTATCAGCCTATCCAGATAGGCTGAAGGTTGATGTCCACGATCCTGACCTAAGGGTAAATGTAGAAATAAGAGAGCATGCCTATATATACCATCAGGTTATCAAGGGGGCAGGTGGGATGCCGGTTGGTACCAATGGCAAGGCTGCACTCCTACTGTCAGGCGGTATAGACAGCCCTGTAGCAGGCTATATGATCGCTAAAAGGGGAGTATCATTAACAGCAATCCATTACCATAGCTTTCCCTATACTAGTGACCGGTCCAAGCAAAAGGTTATTGACCTAGCCAGGCATCTANNTATATGAAAAATGTCCGGATAGCCAGCTTACGGTCTTGATGAGACGGTTTATGATGAAGATAGCTGAGCAAATAGCCATCAAGGAAGGGGCAAAGGCACTTATTACTGGAGAAAGTATTGGTCAGGTGGCCAGCCAAACGATAGAGGCCCTTGGAGTCACCAACGACGCAGTTTCCCTGCCAGTTTTCAGGCCCCTGATAGGTCTAGACAAGGTCGAAATAATGGATATAGCCCAAGAGATTGGTAGCTATGAAACGTCAATACTGCCCTATGAGGACTGTTGTACGATTTTTACACCAAAGCATCCTGTTACCCATCCTAAGCTTGAAAGGATAAAGGCCTCAGAAAAGCTTGTAGACGGAGACAGGCTAATAGCAGAGGCGGTATCCAATACTGAACTTATCAGGCTATAAAGAAGTCTTACTTTTTTATTCTAAAAATTTGTACAAGTTGTAAAAGCTAGAAAGTAGGTTTACGGTGAGAAACAAATTACTATTTTTGCTTATATGTCTTCTGCTTATGGCAACAGGTTGCAAGGGAGAACCTGCCTTAGGCAGTAGGGGTGTAATATATGCTTTTGTAGGTAATACAGATCAAACCCATTGGCAACAGCTAGCCTGGGGTCTTGAAGCCTTTGGCCAGGAAGAGGGCCTTGACATTAGGGTCATAGAGCTAGATATAGAGGGCCAGGAAAGGGCTAGCCTAAAGCAAATAAAAGGCGCCATAAAGAAAAGTACAGGAGCCATTATCATAAGGCCCTTTGATAGTGACAGGCTAGAGGGTCTACTAAAATCGGCTCATAAAAAGGCTATTCCCCTGATCTACTTAGAGGACAGGCCTAGCGGACAGGAGCCTCCGGGTACCTTGATCTACACAGATAGGGAAAAGGCGGCTAAAGAGGCTGGAAAGGCTATGGTAGACCTATTAGAGGGGTCTGGGGAAATAGCTATTATTGGTACTAATAATGCTGGTGACTTGGAGGACCCTAGAGAAACTGGCTTTATTGATGGCATAAAGGGCCATCAGAATGTCAAGCTAGTAAATATTTATGATTGTAGGGGCGACAGTCATATAGCCAAGCAAACAGCAATTGATATCCTAAGCGCTTATCCTAGCCTAGGGGGTTTGTATGCAACCTGTCCACAGGCTGCTATAGGGGCTGCCGAGGCCTTGGCTGAGCTAGGGATAAATAGTAGAGTAAAGGTCTTATCCTTTGGCTATAATGATGAGCTCCTAACCTATATAAACAACAATAGGGTTTGCGGGGCTGTTACAGAGAACTCTTATCAAGCAGGTTACTTAGCAGGTCAGGCTGCTTTGTCCCTAATGAAGGGAGAAAGTATAGGCAAAGACATAGAAGCAGGCTTTAACNNAAACAGGTCCATATAAATAAGCTAGTATGTTCTATTCCCTATGTGGGGCTAATATATTTTTACATAGGGAGGAGTGCTAGTAGATGAAAATATCTAAACATTACTTAACTTTGGTATATATAATTTTCCTTACACTCCTGTATATCGGGATGGAAAACTACCCAATAGATAGCTTTGATGTTTTTGAATCAGCTGGGGAAATAGATAAGGCCCTAGCTGAAAATCCTCAGAGTAATGAAAACAGATATGAAATTCTAATTGACCTTAGTGAATCAACCCTTTATCTCTTTGAGGATGGTAGGCTTTTAAAAAAGTACCCAGTTGCCCAAGGTAAAGCCCAGACCCCATCCCCAGTAGGAGTTTGGCACATAGTAAACAAGGGCCGCAACTGGGGCACAGGCTTTGGTACTAGGTGGATGGGACTAGATGTACCCTGGGGGACCTATGGTATTCATGGCACAAACAAGCCAGGCTCAATCGGTCATAGGGCTTCGGCAGGCTGCTTTAGAATGAGAAACAAGGATGTAGAAGAACTATATAGTATAGTGCCCTATATGACAAGGGTTCATGTTTATGGAGGCCCATATGGAAATATGGGTGAGGCCTTTTCTAGACTAGCTCCAGGAGATAGAAACTCCCAGGTCGCCGAGGTACAAATACGGCTACAAAGATTAGGTTATTATGAGGGCAGAATAGATGGTATATATGGAGAGGGAATGAAGGTTGCTCTGGTTAGGTTTAAACGTGATAAGAACCTTCCTGAAAACCATTATGTAGACTGGTCTACCTATGAGGCCTTGGGTATAATCCCTTTTGAATAAATCGAACTTGTTATACTAATATACTTAAAGGGATGTCTATAGCCAATAGTATATTTAATTATAAGAGTCTATATGATACAAGGGGCCTAATAGGCAAGGGACAAGCAAGCTTATAAAAATAATAGTCTATGGAGGTTAATACTATGGACCACAAATTTGATTATGACCTACTGGTACTTGGAGGAGGGCCAGCTGGCTATGTTGCAGCTATTAGGGCCTCTCAGCTTGGCTTAAGGGTAGGCCTAGTAGAAAAAAACAGGCTGGGCGGTGTATGCCTAAATGTCGGCTGTATACCATCAAAATCTCTAATTAGTCAAGCCTCAATATTTAGGTCGATTCCAGACCTTGAAGGATTTGGCCTCAAAGTGGACAAGCAGGGCTTTGATTATAGGCAGGTCTTTAAAAAATCTAGGAAGGCAGCAGACATCTTATCTAAGGGTATCTCCTACTTAATGAAAAAGAATAATATTAGAGTATTTGAAGCAGAGGGAGTCCTATCTATAGCAAATGAACTTCTCCTTTCTAGTGGTGAAAGGGTTACTGGAAAAAACATAATCATAGCCACTGGATCAAGCCCTAGACAGGTAGCCGCTTTTCCCTTTGATGGACAATATGTCCTATCTTCAACTGATGCCTTGATGCTAGAAAAACTACCTGAAAGCATGTTGATACTAGGGGCTGGTGCCATTGGAGTTGAATTTGCCTATATAATGAATGCCTTTGGAGTAAAGGTCCATCTCTTAGAACTGCAGGATAGGATACTACCCCTAGAAGATGAGGATATATCATCTCAATTGGCCCGTAGCCTAAAGCGATCGGGTATAAAATTACTAACAGGAGCAAGAGCCCTATCATTGGAGAAAAATGAGGGCAAGCTACTAGTAGAGATTGAGGATAAAAAGGGCAGGGAACTTAGCTTAACTGTGGACAAGCTACTAGTCGCAGTGGGCAGGGAACCAAACACCAAGGATATAGGGCTTGAGAGTCTAGATATCAAAACAGAAAAGGGCTATATTGTAACAGGTGATTATTATGAGACTAGTCATCCTGGAATATATGCCGTTGGTGATGTTGTTAATAGCCCACTTTTGGCTCATGTTGCCTCAAAGGAAGGGGAAATAGTTGCAGAACACATAGCAGGCAAAAAGCCAGCAAAGAGGATAAATGCGCTAGAAATACCTAGTGCAGTTTACTGTGAACCACAGCTAGCAAGCTTTGGCTACTCTGAGTGGCGGGCAAGAGCTGAGGCTATACCCTATGAAAAGGTTAGCTTTCCCTATAGGGGGAATGGTAAGGCTGTTGCTATTGAAAAGCCCGATGGCTTTGTAAAAATCCTTTTTGACCCTGAGACCAAGGAAATAATAGGTGGTCATTGTATAGGTGCTGATGCCACAGAACTCATACATCAAATTTTACTGGCTAAAAGAGGGGCTTTATCTCCAACTATAGTGGCCGATATGGTCCATGCACATCCGACGATTTCTGAGACCATAATGGAGGGGATGAAGGCCATAGAAGGCCGGGCCATACATGGTTAAGCCTTTGTTTAATGGCCTACAGCTTCTTGTATCATAACAAAACTGGAGATTGCTTTAAATTAAGCTTTATAAGCAGTACAATTAGTCAGACTGGACAGGCAAAAATTGATTAGATAGGCTTTAGGCTTATAATACTATTTGAATTGACCTTTTTTTGCCCTTAATGTATAGTAGTTATATTGATATGAGGCTGTTAGGGGGTAGGCTAGATGCTAGAGGGCAAATATTATAAAGATAAAGCATCCTCAATGCTTGCACTTGCGCTAGCAATCTTTTTGTTATGCTTTATAGTAGTAGTACCAGCATATATTGGAGATGGATTAGCAACAAGGGTCAATCAAATGCCCTCAGGAAAAGAATCCTACCATCCAGTACAGGCTAGATATAGCATTGCTCTCATGCCTGAAAACCAATCAAGTAGCCAGAATAGTAGATTTTTTGAAGAGGAAGCTAGACCCCTACTTAGCTTAAATAGGATAATGATATATGCTTATTTAAAACAGGCTAATTCGCTGACTGCCATTCTGCTTTTGTCTAGCTACCTAGTAATTGTCATAACAAAAAAGAAATCCACTTCAAAGATTGCCCTTCGCTTAGGTGGTCACTCACCACCTATTCATTGTATAGACTTAGTCCTTTAGAGACACAAAAAGATCAACTATACAAAAGTAAAGGAAGGATTGAATACAAATGAACAAGAAGCCTAGTTTTTTTATTATACTTGTGCTTGCTCTTTTAATGGCCTTTATAGCAATAAACGGTTTATCCTTGCCCCTGTGGAATGCCCTAGAGCTTAATATACCTGGGTCTCCTGATATGAGATTTGGTATTGATATAAGGGGTGGAGTAGATGCAGTGTTTGAACCTGCTGATGACTCTATTGAGCCCACTGTGCAGCAACTCGAAGCTGCTCGCCTAATTATTGAAACCCGTCTTGACAACCAAAACATATTAGACCGTGAGGTCACCATTGATAGACAAACTGGCTCTATTATTGTCCGCTTCCCCTGGAAGTCAGATGAGACTGATTTTGATCCTGAGACCGCTATAGCAGAGTTAGGAGAAACAGCTATGCTAACCTTTCAGGATGAGGATGGAAATATACTTGTAGAGGGCTCACATGTAAAGGAGAGTTTTGTAACTAGAGATGAGTATGGAGCCTTTGTTGTAGGCCTTACATTTGATGAGATAGGGACTGAAAAGTTTAGCAAGGCTACAAAGGAGCTTATAGGCAAACCCATTATTATCTATATGGATGATACCCTAATACAATCTGCTATTGTTAATGTCCACATAGAGGGTGGCGAAGCGATAATAACAGGTATGAAGGGAATGGAGGACGCAAAAGCCCTATCTGACAAGATTAATGCAGGTGCCCTACCCTTTTCATTGATAACCAAGAACCATTCAACCATAAGCCCCAGGTTAGGTAGAGGGTCACTAGATGTTATGGTACTAGCTGCCCTTATAGCCTTTGCCATAATATGTGTTCTTTTAATATTCTACTATAGGCTACTTGGTGTAGTAGGCAGTATTGCCCTATTAATTCAGGTGGCTGGTCAGGTTTTAGTCCTATCAATTTCCCAGATAACCCTTACCCTTACAGGTATCGCAGGTATTATTCTAATGATAGGTATGGGTGTAGACGCAACTATAATTATTGCAGAGCGTATTAGCGAAGAGATCAAATCAGGCAAAAGTGTTGGCTATGCAATTACATCGGGATATAAAAATGCTTTCTCAGCAGTATTTGATAGTAATATCACCCTTGCAATAGTAGCCATTATCCTAATGATATTTGGTACAGGCACCCTCTTATCTTTTTCATATACACTTTTAATAGGTGTGGTATTTAACTTTGTTGCAGGCGTTGGACTAGCAAGGGTTATGGTTACATCACTATTCCAGTTTAAATCCCTGCGTAATCCAAAGTTCTACCTATGCTTATCCAAAAGATACACTGAAGAAGAGGGAAGAAACTTTTATGGCAAAAAGCACATATTTATTTCCATTACAATACTAATTCTCTTAGTAGGTTTATCGGGTACTTTCTTTGAGTCAACCAAGCCCCAGCTTGATATCCAGTTCAAGGGTGGAGCTATGCTTAACTACAACTTCAAGGGTGAACTCGATGAAAACAAGGCCCAGGAGATAGCCAAGGATGTAACAGGACGTCTAGTTAACACCCAGATAACCTCTGACCTATCCACTGGTGAAAAACGCTTAGTTCTAAATATTGCAGGTAACGAAGGGCTCGAGGCCAGTGTCAAGGCCGAGCTTGATGACAGGCTAATAGAAGAGTTCCCAGATGCCGGGATAGAGCATGCAGGGGCTAGGCTAGTCGACCCTTATTTCGGTAGACTATTCCTTAAAAATGGTATTATTGCTATAGTTTTAGCTGCCATTAGTATTGTAATCTATGTATGGTATAGGTTTAGAAAGATAGGTGG
>MTKW01000109.1_pt1 | contig 26911 bp, 30 predicted proteins | sample 1042761 | NCBI WGS metagenome assembly MTKW01 (sample SAMN06205366, study PRJNA360243) | anaerobic digester metagenome | biome: Wastewater treatment plant; feature: Anaerobic digester sludge; material: sludge; isolation source: anaerobic digester fed with sludge from wastewater treatment plant ...
TTTAATTGGGAAAATGGCAAATTTCCCCACTTGGTAGATAGGGATCCTAGTTATCATGGTTTAAGCTATACCGAAACCTTTAAGGAAAAGGCCTATATAACTAAGGCCAGGGTGGTATTTATAAGGGATTTAGGAGCGGTGATGACTCCCTTTAATGCCTTTTTGACAAATTTAGGTACAGAAACCTTAGCTGTAAGAATGGATAAACATTCAGAAAATGCTCTAAAAATTGCACAATTTTTACAAAGCCATCCTCAAGTGGAATGGGTCAACTATCCATTGCTAGAATCATCTCCTAGCTATGAATTAGCAAAGAAATATCTGAAAAATGGAGGCAGCGGTATTATTTCCTTTGGAATAAAGGGAGGGGTGGAAAAGGGCAAAAAGTTTATTGATAATGTGAAACTTGCTTCCTTAGTAGTTCATGTGGGAGATATTAGAACCCATGTATTACACCCTGCCAGTATGACCCATAGGCAATTGTCCCAGGAGCAAAAAGAGGCTGCAGGAATAAAAGAAAATATGATAAGGCTATCGGTAGGAATTGAAAATGTAGATGAAATTATTGAGGACTTAAGACAAGCTTTGGAGGTGGAGTAAATGCCGGTGATCGTACCAAGAGGTTTGCCAGCAGAAAAGGTTTTAACAAAAGAAAATATATTTGTAATGAATGACCATAGGGCTATAACCCAGGATATAAGACCACTAAAAATTGGTATATTAAATCTTATGCCTAAAAAAATAGAAACAGAGATTCAATTCTTAAGACTATTATCAAATAGTCCCCTTCAAATTGAGGTGGACTTAATTAGAACGGCAACTTATGAATCCAAAAATACCAGTTCTGAACATCTTAAGAGATTTTATAAAACCTTTGATCAGATTAAGAATAATAAATACGATGGTATGATTGTCACAGGGGCTCCAGTAGAACTTTATGACTTTGAGGAAATTACCTATTGGAATGAATTNNTATGAATATGAATTATTGGAAAAAGACTTACTGACAAAAGGCTTTGATGATTTCTTTAAGATGCCCCAATCCAGACATACCTATGTCAAGGAGGAAGATGTAAAAAAGATAAAGGACATCAAGATTATAGCCAGCAGACCTGATACAGGCGTAAATCTTGCCACAACCACTGACAATAGATTTATTTTTATAGCTGGCCATGGGGAATATGATAGAAATACCCTTTTAGATGAATACAATAGGGATATAGAAAAGGGATTAGATATAGATATCCCAATAAATTATTTTAGAAATAATAACCCTGAAGAAGGGGTAGAAGTCCAATGGAAAGCTTACTCTAATCTGCTTTTTTCCAATTGGTTAAATTATTGTGTATATCAAAATACACCTTATCTTATTGATAGTATTGTAGAGAAGGTAGTATAGGACACTAAATATAATATATATTAAGCNNCCCTTATCCCTTAGATATTATTCTACTAAATCCAAACTGGATTTAATCATAATTTTAGCCCTTTGGTTTACCTAATTCTATTACCACCAATTCCGGTTTATTAAATAACCTTATGGGAAAAATGCTATTTCCCAGACCTCTACTTACCACCATTGCAGTCTTTTCCATCTTATACATTCCTTCTGTATATTTTGGAAATAAACCCTGATCAGGTGCTATTAGTCCCCCAATAAAGGGTAGTCTAATCTGCCCCCCATGGGCATGGCCGGCAAATACTAAATTTACTTGATATTTAGCATATAAATCTATTAACTCTGGCCTGTGGGATAATAATATAGTAAACCGTCTTTCATTATCCTTAGTCAAGCTCTCTAAGTTTTTATCAATATAGTTATAGTCTTCTTCATGGGAAAAATCAGGATCTAAAAGGCCCATTAGAGCCAATTGAGAACTATGTTTTTCTAATACTGCATAGTCATTTTCTAAAACATTAACCCCTTGGCTACTGAGCCGATAAGATATATCAGGGTAATTTTTTATTCGGGATTCATGGTTTCCCGGCACATAATAGGTAGGGGCTATTTTTATCGCTCCTTTTACAAAATCCATTGCTATCTTTAGATTGGTATGACGACTATCTATTAAATCACCAGTAACTAGAATAATATCTGGGTTGATAAATTCTACCTTTTCTAATAATTTTGATTGTTTCCTACCAAATCTTTTATTATGTAGGTCAGAAACATGGAGAATTTTATAGCTCTGGAAATCTTCAGGCACATAATAATCTATGTATTTTAAATAGGTAATAGTTATATCATTATTTTGTTTTATGGTAAATCCAATAAGAAGTATTGAAATTATTACTAATAAAATAATTATCTTAAGTTTTTTCTTCATAATTTCTCCTTTATTATTTTATTTGATTTTATCATAATGCTATAAAATATTATATTATTTTCCCAACTTTCCCAAAATAATCCTTGTTATAAGAATAGTATCTTGATATAATAATGATATCAAATATATATCAGAAGGAGGTTTTATTATGCAAGAAAAAATCTTAAAGGCCCGACCAGGTATGCCTATGTTGATTTTGTCTATTGCCCTTTATATTATATTTATTGGATTAATCGTTCTGGGTGCTATTCTTCTAAATAATAATAACTCTATAGGAGGGTTGCCTTTAGCCCTTGGAATAATTGGTGTTGTGTTTGGATTTATTCCCTTTTTAGGTCTTAAAGCTCTTAAACCTCAGGAAGCTATAGTTCTTAGTCTTTTTGGAGAATACATCGGTACCATAAGGGAACCGGGATTTTATTTTGTAAATCCATTTTCCACTGCCTATAATCCTGCAGCAAAGACTCGTTTAGGTCAAAGCAGTGATGTGGATAGTTCTGCTAAACTAGCCAGTACAGTAGATAGTAAAACTACCTATGTCCCTGATAATAGTAAGAAAATATCCCTAAAGATTATGACCCTTAGTAATTCAAGACAGAAAGTCAATGATGTATTAGGGAATCCTGTGGAAATCAGTATTGCTGTTATGTGGAGGGTGGTAGATACTGCTAAGGCAGTCTTTAATGTGGACAATTTTAAAGAATATCTTTCCCTTCAATGTGATAGTGCTGTAAGAAATATTGTTAGAGTTTATCCTTATGATATAGCACCAGGAATTGATACTACAGGAGATGGGGAGCCGGATGAAGGAAGCCTAAGGGGCTCTAGTGCCTTAGTGGCAGAACGAATACGCAAGGAAATTCAAGATAAGGTAGAGGAAGCAGGTCTGGAAATAATTGAAGCACGAATTACCTATCTTGCCTATGCGCCTGAAATAGCTGCTGCCATGCTACAAAGGCAACAGGCCAGTGCCATCATAGATGCACGAAAGATGATAGTAGATGGGGCAGTAGGCATGGTAGAAATGGCCCTTGAAAAACTAAATGAAAATAATATTGTAGAATTAGACGAGGAGCGTAAAGCTGCTATGGTCTCCAATTTATTGGTTGTCCTTTGCGGCAATAAGGATGCCCAACCAATTGTGAATAGTGGTAGCTTATATTAAAAATGACTAATAAAAGAAAACAAATTCCCCTAAGGATTTCTGAAAAACTATATAAGGAAATTGCTTCCTGGGCGGAGGATGACTTTAGATCTATAAATGGCCAAATTGAATATCTTTTAACAGAATGTATAAAGCAAAGAAAAAAGTCTAATAAAGATATATCTAAATAGTCGAATAATTATAAATATATTTATAAGATTATTCGTAAAAAATATGGGTAAATTATTGTTATAAACTTTTAAAGGAGTGTAATAAATGACTGCAAGAGAAGATATTTTAAAGGCCATGAAAGAGGCAGGAAGACCTGTAAGTGCTGGGGAAGTTGAAAAGTTGACTGGCCTTGACCGGAAAGAAATTGATAAGGTGTTTAAAGAACTAAAAAAAGAAAAAGCTATTGTTTCCCCAATTCGTTGCAAGTGGGAACCAGCAGAATAAAGCATAACTAATGGGCGACCTCTTTTTGGTCGCCCTTATTGTGCTATTTTCTTATTTTAATCTTTCTTCAATAATTGTAGCTAGATTATTTGCTATTTCATCTAGTTCTTCTTGATTTTCTCCCTCAATCATAACCCTTACTAGGGGTTCTGTTCCGGAAGGGCGAATTAAGACTCTGCCCTTTCCATGGAAGTGTTCTTCCACCTTCTTGATTTCCTTTTGAATTATTTCATCTTCTAAATAATCATATTTCTTTTCATTACTTACCTTAGCATTTACCAACACTTGAGGATATACATCCATAATTTTAGCTAATTCATTCAGTGTTTTCTTTTTCTTTACAAGGACATTGGTAAGTTGTAATGCTGTTAGTAATCCATCCCCTGTGGTATTATGATCTAAAAATATCACATGACCGGATTGTTCTCCCCCGAGGGAATAACCATTTTCCAACATTTTTTCTAACACATATCGGTCCCCTACCTGGGTTTTTTCTGTTCTACATCCATTTTTATCTAGAGCAATATCTAATCCCATATTGCTCATTACTGTTACTACTATGGTATTATCCTTTAACCTTCCACTATCCTTAAGATCTAGTCCGCAAATAACTAAAATCTTATCCCCATCCACGATTTCACCCTTATTGTCTACGGCTATTAGTCTATCTGCATCACCGTCAAAGGCTAACCCTAGATCGCAATTCTTCTCTACCACCATCTTTTGTAATTCTTCCGGATAGGTGGAACCACATCTTAAATTTATATTGGTTCCATCAGGACTATTATAAATTACTTCTATGTCTGCTCCTAATTCTTTAAATAATTTCGGTGCCACCTGATAGGCCGCCCCATTAGCACAGTCCATGGCTATTTTTAAGCCCTTAAAATCTTTATCCATAGATTTCTTTAAAAAATCTATATAAATGTCTCCACCATTATTAATTATTCTTTTCTTGCCAATATCATTGCCTATTGGCAGAACAATTTTCTCTGCATTATCTAATATAATATTTTCTATTCTCTCTTCTCTTTCATCAGACAATTTATAACCTAAGTGATTAAAAAATTTTATTCCATTAAATTCTACTGGATTATGGGAAGCAGATATTACCACTCCAGCATCTCCATCATAATATCTTGTAAGATAAGCTATACCAGGAGTGGGTAGAACACCTACACAAATAGCCTCCCCTCCCATGGAGCAAATACCAGCTATAAGGGCAGACTCTAACATATCCCCTGATATTCTAGTATCTTTACCTACTATAATTTTAGGAGAACTATTTCTTTCTTTTAATGTATATGTAGTAGCCTTTCCCAATTGAAAAGCCAACTCTGGTGATAATTCCTTATTGGCAATTCCTCTAACTCCATCAGTTCCAAATAATCTTCCCAATTATTTCACCTCATTTATATTTGCTCTATCAATATTAACACATAGGTTTTTTTCAATCAATTCTATGAGATGGAATAATCAAATGGTGATAACAGAGGTGCCTTTTTTTAATTCTTCTGTTAGGGGTTGTCCCATATAAATAACTTCTATATCTAAATCCTTTAATTTTTCAACAACTCCATAGTTCTTTGCACAGGCCAAGCATGCTTTAATATTTACTCCTGCTTCCTTCATCTCCTTTAATTCTTTTTGTATAGTTTTGTTTTCTGCTGCAATCTTAGCTGAAGGTCCCCAAATGACAATCTCTACCTCCTCCCACCAACCTAATAGCTTGGAGTTTTTTGCATACATAAATCCCATATTAATAGCTTTTTCAACATCCCGTGATATCCAAACCACCATTAATTTTTCTTTCAAATTAATACCTCCTAAAAAAATAAAGTGCCTTATATTATTATACCCCTTTTGAGTACTAATAAAAGGCACTTTATTTTTTTTATAATTATTGTCTGACTGCCTGTGCTCCCCTCTCTAGGGCCTTTTCATTTATTGGGATAAGTTTTTCCTTTGAAGGACCTAATACTTTTTTTAGAGACTCTAATATAGATTCTTTAGAAACTATATTTGTTAATTCTATATAAGCCCCTAGCATAACCATATTGGCTATTCTAATATTCCCTAATTCATTTGCTATATCATTGGCAGGTATTTCATAAGCTCTTATATCTGTTCTGGATGTCTTCTTATCTATTAATGAACTATTTATAAGTAAGATACCATCCTCTACCACCCTTCCTTCAAACTTATCAAGTGATGGTAAATTCATAACAATGGCAGTTGTTGCTTCTGTTACCAGCGGTGAACCCACTGGATTGTCAGATACTATTACATTACAATTTGCTGTTCCTCCACGCATTTCAGGACCATAAGAGGGAAGCCAGGACACATTTTTATCTTCTAACATACCTGCATAGGTTAGAAGCTGACCCATGGACATAACACCTTGACCTCCAAAACCAGCAATTATAACTTGTTGTTCTGCCATTTATTTCACCTCCCCTGGACTTTTAAAATTGCCTAATGGGTAATAAGGTACCATATTTTCCTTTAACCAGGTCATTGATTCTACAGGTGTTAGTCCCCAATTAGTAGGACAAGTGGAAAGTACTTCTACTAATGAGAATCCCCCACCATTTATTTGATTTTCAAAGGCTGTTTTTATAGCTTTTTTAGCCTTTCTGATATTAGCTGGGTCAAAAAGGGCCACCCTTTCAATAAATGTAGCACCTTCTAAGGTAGATAATAACTCACACATTCTTATTGGCTGTCCACAATGGTCAGCATCTCTACCATAGGGAGCAGTTGAAGCCTTTTGTCCTACTAGGGTAGTAGGAGCCATTTGTCCTCCAGTCATTCCATAAATGGCATTATTGATAAATATTACGGTAATTTTTTCTCCCCTAGCAGCGGCATGAACTATTTCTGCCATACCAATAGAAGCCAAGTCCCCGTCCCCTTGATAGGAAAATACCACCCTATCTGGATGAACTCTCTTTATACCAGTAGCAACAGCTGGTGCCCTACCATGGGCTGCTTCTTGAGCATCACAATTAAAATAGTCATAGGCGAAAACCGAACATCCAACAGGAGCCACTGCTATGGTACTATCTAAAATATCTAGTTCCACCAACACTTCCCCTACCAACCTATGGGCAATCCCATGGTGACAGCCAGGACAATAGTGCATAACTCCAGGGGTAAGTCCTTTAGTTCTTTCAAATACTATAGCCATTATTTTACACCCCCTAAAATCTTTTTAACTTCTTCCACTATCTCTAATGGTTCAGGCACTACTCCACCTGCTCTTCCATAGAAGTATACTGGTTTCTTGCCATTTACTCCTAAGCGAACATCTTCCACCATTTGGCCCATACTCATTTCAATACTTAAAAATGCCTTAACACTATCTATTTCTGCAGCTTTTTCAAATTCCTTATAGGGGAAAGGCCACAGAGTAATAGGTCTGACCATACCTGCTTTAATTCCTTCTTTTTCTAAAATTTTAATAGCATTTTTAGTCACCCTGGAAGTTATACCATAAGCGGATAAGATTATTTCTGCCCCTTCTGTGCCAAAGGTTTCAAATTTAATTTCATTCTTTTGGATTTCCCTATATTTGGCTTGAAGTTTAAGGTTCATTTGTTCACAGGCTTCTGCTTCAATATAGAGAGAATTTATAACTCTTTTTCTACCATTACTATCCTTTGTGCCAGTAGTAGCCCAATCCTTTGGAGGTAAATCCCTCTTAGGAGGATCTTTAAACTCAACTGGCTCCATCATTTGACCTATAACACCGTCCCCTAAAATCATGACAGGGTTTCTATATTGATCTGCTATATCAAAACCTTCAATTACTAAATCAACCGTTTCTTGAATTGAGTCAGGGGCTAATACTACCATTCGGTAATCACCATGACCTCCACCTTTGGTTGCTTGAAAATAGTCTGCCTGAGAAGGTTGGATACTTCCTAGTCCCGGACCTCCTCTAACAATATTAACTATGACACAAGGTAGTTCTGCTCCTGCTATATAGGAAATACCTTCTTGTTTTAAACTTATACCCGGGCTGGAAGAACCTGTCATAGCCCTTGCTCCTGCACCTGCAGCACCATAGAGCATATTTATTGCTGCTGTCTCACTTTCTGCTTGTAAAAATACTCCATCTACCTTTGGAAGTTCCCTTGATAAGTATTCAGGCAATTCGCTGGAAGGTGTAATAGGATAACCAAAATAATATCTACACCCGGCCTTTATGGCAGCAGCTCCAATAGCCTCATTTCCTTTCATTAACACTTTTGCCAATCCAATCTCCTCCTCCCTTAAATTTTTTCCCTTTCAACAGTAATTACCATATCAGGACATATCATTGCGCAATTAGCACAGCCTATACACTTATCCATCTCAATTACTGTAGCAGGGTGATAGCCCTTACTATTAATTCTCTTTGTATCCATTAATACGATGTCCACTGGGCAAACGGTAGTACAAAGTTCACAGCCTTTGCATCTTTCTTCATTAAATGTTACTCTGCCCTTTACTTTTGCCATTAAGCAACCCTCCTTAAAAATTTATAGCCAATATGGCCTCATTTTAAGACTTATAGGAAAAATTTCTCCCTTTATATCTTTTGGTAAATCTGGTACAACTTCTTCTAAAACTGAGGTATACACTATGGGTAAACCAGTTATTTCAGATACTTCTACCACTAAATCATTTCCCCTTATTATATCTTCCTTAGAGGTTTCTCTTATCATATGGGTGTTATTAATAAGTCCTGTCATAGCTATTCGGCTACTATCCTGAATTCTATTGATATATTCTATTACTTCTTTTGATTTTTGAGTGTTAGGTCTATTTGCATTTACCACCATCCACATATTGTAATTATCCTCTTGGAAATATTGAAAGTATCTCCCTAACACCCTGGCTCCATTAGGGTCTCCACCAACATCTAATATTACTTCATACTTATTACTTTGTAATATTCCATACACTTCTGGAGAAATGGCGGGTACATCTGCCGTTGAATATCCTGTACTAGAAGAGATTAATTTAATTCCCCTTTCCTCCAACTCTGCCTTTTTCTCCCGGGACCGAAAATAAGGATTAACTATATCCATATCTGCTATGGCTATATTATCCTGCTTTTCTGCTTTTTTAAAGGCAAAATTTAATGCAAACTCTGTCTTCCCACTTCCATAGTGTCCTGTTATTACATGGACACGATGATCGTCTCTCATTTAAATCATCCGTTCCTATTTATATTCTTGTGCTACTTCTTCTCCCCTTAATACCCTTAATCCACCTTGTGCTAAAGCAAACATTTCATCTTCCCCTGGATAAACAATAATTTTGCCCATAAAATCTACCCTCTCCCTAATCCATTGGACAAATTGTTTATCATAGGCCAGTCCTCCTGTAATAACTATACCATCTATTCTCCCCTTTAGTACAGTAGCTGCGGCACCAATTTCCTTAGATACTTGATAGGCCATAGCTTTATATATAAGTTCTGCTTCTTTATTTCCCTCTTCTATCATCTTTGAAACCTCTCGGCCGTCATTTGTCCCTAGGTAAGAAATAAGTCCCCCTTTGCCCACATTTAATTTTTCAATTTCTTCCCGAGTGTATTTACCTGAAAAACACAGGTTAATTATGTCTATTACAGGTAGGGTTCCTGTTCTTTCCGGCGAGAACGGTCCTTCCCCGTTTAAGGCATTATTCACATCTATAATCTTACCTTTTTCATGGGCACCTATTGAGATTCCGCCTCCTAGATGTGCTACTACCAAGTTGGTTTCATCATATCTCTTCCCTAATTCTTTTGCCGCATTCCTAGCTACCGCCTTTTGATTTAAAGCATGGGAAATACATACCCTCTCTACTCCTTTTAATCCAGACACCCTTGCTAAATCTTCCATCTCATCCACCACAACTGGATCTACTATAAAGGAGGGTATATTTAGTTGCTTAGCAATTTCATAGGCAATAATTCCCCCTAAATTTGAAGCATGCTGACCCCTTGTTGAATTGTTAAGGTCTTCAAGCATTGCCTCATTCACACTATAAGTTCCCCCAGGAATTGGCTTTAATAGCCCTCCTCTGCCGACAACAGCTGAAAGCTTTGTAATATTTATATCCTTTTTATTTAATGCATCTAGTATTAAATCTTTTCTGAATTGAAATTGATCAACAATTTTATCATATTTATTAATCTCTTCTGCACTATGGCGTAATACTTCTTCAAAGACTGATTTTTCATTATCATAGATAGCAATCTTTGTAGAAGTAGAACCGGGATTTATTATTAATAAGCGAAAAACTTTCTGCATATAAACCCTCCTCCTATATAGTGCCTATTAGCACCTTCCTTTAGTGAAATAGGCTTTCCGAATATACCCTGAACACCTTTACTTTGTCAAAAGAGTAGGGGATTTCTCCCCTACATATTATTTAGATTTATTCTATATTCTAATCTTCCCTAACTTAGCAATCTTTTCTATTCTTTCCTCTGCCAATCTATCTGCTGCCTTATAAGTTGGTATATTGTCTCGTTTTGCTATTTCGAATACTCCCTTAACATTGTCATATATTCCAGAAGCCCTTGCCATTGCCCTTGCTTCATCGTAGCCCTGTAATTCTTCATAGACATTCATTACTCCGGCACCATTTATTACAAAGTCTGGTGCATAGACTATGCCCTTTTCTTCTAAAAGATCCCCATGCTTATCTTCAGCTAATTGGTTATTAGCAGATCCAGCTACAGCTTTGCATTTTAATTGTTCTATAGTGAAATCATTTATGATAGCACCCATAGCACATGGTGAAAAGATATCACATTCTACCCCATAGATTTCATCTGGTTCTACTGCCTTAGCACCAAAATCCTCCACCGCTTTTTCTATATAATCCTTTTTAATATCAGTGACTATTAATTTGGCTCCAGCTTCATGTAAGTGTTTACAAACATCATATCCTACTGCTCCTAAACCTTGAACTGCAACAACCTTACCTTCTAGGTCTGTGCTACCAAATACTTCTTCAGCTGTTGCTTGAATACCTCTGAAGACACCAAAAGCTGTTACTGGTGAAGGATCCCCACTTTTTCCTTCTAAACCTACAACAAAATCTGTTTCTTCATTTATAATACTCATATCTTTAGTATCAGTATTCATATCCTCTGCTGTTATATATCTTCCACTTAAACCCTCTATATAACGTCCATAAGCCCTAAATAATTCTTCGTTCTTAATCTTGCTGGCATCCCCAATTATTACACCTTTTCCACCGCCGAGGTTTAGACCTGCTACTGCGTTTTTATAGGTCATGCCCCTTGATAATCTGATTGCGTCAATAATAGCATCTTCTTCAGAGTCATAATCCCAAATCCTAGTTCCACCTAAAGCTGGTCCTAGTGTGGTATCATGAATTCCTATAATAGCCTTTAGACCTGAGACAGGTTCATAGCAAAATACTATTTGCTCGTGACCATACTTCTCCATGTAATCAAAAATCTTCATTATAAATCCCCCTTATTATAAAAATTATTTTTTATTGAAAGCAATCATAACTCCTAAAGCAATGGAGTAAAGTTTTGCTTCTCTACTGTCAGATCTGGAAGTTAAGATAATGGGTGCCCTTGCCCCTACAATAATACCTGCGTTTTTTGCCTTTGCGAAGAATGCTAAAGCTTTGTACAATATGTTCCCTGCTTCGATATCCGGTGCCATCAAAACCTCTGCATTACCAGCTACAGGATGATCTATCTTTTTAATCAGGGCTGCTTCTTTTGATATAGCATTATCTAATGCAAAGGGGCCACCTATGGTGCAATTCTTAATCACTCCATTTTCATTCATCTTGACTAATTCCTGTGCATGGAGGGTAGCTTCCATTTTTTCATTCACCTTTTCCACTGCACATATAATTCCAACCCTAGGATTTTCCACATCTAGTGAATGGGCAACCTCCACACAATTTTCTATAATCTTTACCTTTTCTTCCAGTGATGGGGCAATATTCATCGCAGCATCAGTCACATAAAATAATTTATCAAAACCCTTAACTTCAAAAACTGCCACATGACTTAATATACTATCTCCCCTTAGACCTATCTCCTTATCTAATACTGCCTTCATTATAATGGCAGTGTCCACTAAACCCTTCATTACTACTTGAGCCTTTCCGTAACTGACTAGAGAAACTGCCTCTCTGGCTGCTTCCACTGGATCTTCCTTGTTAATAATGGTGAATTGGGATAAATCCATTTCTACTTCACTGGCGATTTTGCATATTTCCGTTTCATTCCCCACAAGATAAGCATCTATTATCCCTAATTTTTTAGCATCCCAGACTGCTTCTAATACATGCTTATCCTCTGCCACCGCAACTGAAATTGTTAATGGTCCCCTTTCCTTAGCCTTTTTTAAAACATCATCAAAGTTTTTAATCATCTTATCCCCCTATTTTTTAGCTCCCATTACTAAAATAAGTTTTTCACATAAATTCCCTTATTTCCATTCCCTATAATCCAGCTAAGACATTTACAATATGAAAGAATAAATTTAAGTCCCCCTTATGAATTCCCTACTACCCTCCTTTCTCCTTTTTAACATATATCACTTACACTATATTTAAGCAAATTTCATGCCATTATTTGTTAATTCATTAACAATTCGTTAAATAGGTGGAACAACAGAAAATTTATTGTAAACCATTACAATAAAAGAGGAATATCTGTAAAATATTCCTCTTTTATACATAATATGCAATGTTATGCATGCAATATCTTGCAAAATTGTGCTGCTATTGAAGTATTTTGCATGGTTTTTTTATAATTGATACTTTTCTAACTTATAATATAAATTTCTTATGGATATATTTAGCTCTTCCGCTGTTTTGGTTTTATTGTTTTTGTTTTTATCTAACAATGCTTTTATATAATCTTTTTCCATCTCTTCTAGGTAATCTTTTAGAGATAAATTCCCCTTTGGTAGCACAGGACTGCTATTATTAATTTCATCCTTTTTATTGGTTACTAAAATGGGTAAATGTCTGAATTCTATATTTTTTTCTCCGGTCTTCATGTTAATCATAGCCCTACCTATTACATTTTCCAGCTCTCTTACATTACCGGGCCAATTATGATTCATTAAAGCTTCTATAGCCTCCTGGGAAATATCATATACATTGCGGCCGTATTCTTGATTGAACTTTCTTATAAGATGATGGCATAATAATGGAATATCGCTTTTTCTTTCCTTTAATTCCGATATATGTATTGGGTATACATTTAATCTATAATACAAGTCCTTTCGAAAGGTCTTTTCTTCTACTGCCTTTTCTAAATCAATATTGGTGGCAGCGATTACCCTTACATCTATATTTATTGGTTTATTTCCTCCTACAGGTATTATTTCTTTTTCTTGAAGTACTCTAAGGATCTTTGCCTGGGTATTAGGAGATATTTCGCCAACCTCATCTAAAAAAATAGTACCCCCATTAGCTTCCTCAAAAAGTCCTTTTTTCCCTCCTTTTACAGCACCAGTAAAGGCACCTTCCACATATCCAAACAGCTCGCTATTAAGTAAGCTCTCTTGGAGAGAAGCACAATTCACCCTAATAAATTGGTTGTTCTTTCTATTGCTGGCATTGTGTATAGCATGGGCAAATATCTCCTTTCCTGTTCCACTTTCTCCTCTTAATAGCACTGAAACAGGTGTATTAGAAACTTTCTTTGCCCTTTCTATTGATTGAAGTAGTGAAGGATGGTCTCCTATAATATCATCAAAGGTATATTTTGCCTCTAGATTTCTAATAATCTGCTTTGCCTGTTCTAATTCCCTTGTTAGATTTTGCATATCTGTTATATCATGTATAACACCTACACTACCTCTAAGTTTGCCCCGTATAAATACTGGTGCAATATCCACTACTACATGTCTTCCTTTAGGTCCTACCTTTAGAAAAGCATTTTTTACTGGCTTTTGGGTTTTAAGCACCTTCATATGGATACTCTCACCTTCTGCAATATCCACTGTAGCAGGTTTTCCAATAACATCTTTTTCTGTTAGGCCTGTCATTCTGGTGTAGGCAGGGTTTATATAAACACCTAACCCCTTCTCATCCACCACTGATATGGCATCTTGGGTGGAATCAAGTATAGCTTCTAGTAAATATCTTGCCTCCTGCAGACTTGTTATTTGGCGGCTCATTTCTTTTAATTGGGTATTGTCATTAAATATTTCACAAGCGCCTATAATCTTATTATTCTCATTATAAAGGGGGAATCTATTGCTAATAACCTTCTTGTTTGAGAAGCTCTGTCTTTGATTTAATTCCTCTTGACCAGTTTCAATAACTATTGGTAGCCTAGAATTAGGAATTATTTCTGGAATTGGTCTATCTATTGCCTCCTCTATAGGAACATTTATAAGTTTCTCTGCAGCCTTATTAAAAAGAATTATTCGAGAATCTTCATCTACTACAACTATAGCTTCCTGAATATTATTAGTAATTTGAATAATATCCATCAAATACCACCCTTTTAATAAGATATTTTACCCCAGCTTAATCTTAATTCTTCTATTCTATTATGTCTTCAGTTTTTCTCTGAATATTGATTCTAATGACTTTAGGATCAATGTTTTCTAATAGTATACCCTCTGGTAAATCTATCTTTATGGGAACATCGTGTCTGCCTTCTTGTAGACCTGAAATATCTATATATGGGGATAGGTCTTCCTTCTTTATTCCCTCTATAAGGCTTTTTGCTCCCTTTAAAGTAATTATTATTTCTTGGTCTAGCAAATCTTCTTGTATTACTAAATTATCATTAAGATTGGTTATATTAAGCTTAACTGCATCAAATGTTTTTTCAATAACTGGTTCAATGGTCACCTTTACCATTACAGCTGCTTCCCTACTAATAACTTCTACACCTTCTGGTAAAAGAAGTTTAACTTTCTTTTCAAAGGTTTTAGTTTGTCCCATAACGGAAATATCTTCTGTGGAAATACTTGTAATATCATTAAATCCTTGAGATATACCTCCTATTTTTATTTCTTTAGGTTTAACTGTTACCATTGTAATCACATAATCTTGAGAGACATTCCCCACTATTTTGGGGTTAACTGGAACATTTTTTGTGGCTCCTATAGGAATAGTCACATCTACCTTTTGTGGGGAAATACTGACACCTTCCACTATCTTACCATTGGCATCTATAGCCTTTAAAGGTAATTGCCTATTTATCTCACTAGTGGCATTAGTAATATCTACTTCTGCTATTACTTCACTAACCTTATTCAATAGGGTCTCTGCTCCCTCTAGAGTAGCCTTATTAGGGTTTGATATATAAGATAGATAGGCCATTCCTTCAGCAGGTTCCCCTATTATTTTTATCTTGATATCCCTTTCCTTAGTCACTATTTGATCCAATGTGATTTCTATAGCTTCTGGATTTTTACTGCTTATTTCTATTTCTGGAGGAATTCCAAAAATAGATACAGGTAAGAAATGGGTGCCTTTAGTATTTAGTCTAGAAAGGTCTGCCTCCACCCTTATGGCCTCTTTATCAATTTTGAATAATTGATTTTTTCTCCCATAAACCCGTATACTGATTGTATACTCTTGAGGATTGCTAATGATTAAACCCTTTTCCTCTAGACTTTCTACATTGGTCAGTTCTACAGGAATATCATTAATAGGGGTAAAGATCTTGGGGTTTTCTTTTGTAATGACAAATACCCATAGTAAAACTGCCACTGCAATAGATATTATCACCATAGTTTTTTTATTATCAAATAGGTTAATCATTCTTATTCCTCCACTTAATCCAATTAAATTGTAAAGGTTTTTGTTGGTCTTTATCTATTAGTAAATCAATTAGTATTTGCTTTAGGGATTTAATGTCTAAATATCTTGATAGCTTTCCGCTTAATGCTATTGAGATAATTCCTGTTTCCTCTGAAACAATAACTACAACAGCATCCGAGCTTTCTGTAATTCCTAGACCTGCCCTATGCCTTGTACCTACTTGATTGCTAAGGTTTTGATTTTCAGTCAGTGGAAGGAAGCACCCTGCTGCCATAATCCTATCATTTCGAATAATCATAGCTCCATCATGAAGGGGAGTATTGGGAATAAAGGTGTTTATAATAAGTTCTCCAGATACTAGGGAATCCATTTTAATTCCCGTTTCTATAACATCTCCTAATCTAGTCTCCCTCTCTATAACAATAAGAGCACCAGTCTTTTCCTGGGCAAGCATCTGTACAGCTTTAATTAATTCTTCAATGGTATTCATTGGATGGTCCTCCTGTTTGCCCATTAAAACATCGGCAAAAAACCTGCTACGACCAAGATGCTCCAAAGCTCTTCTTAGCTCAGGTTGGAATACCACTAATAGGGCGATAACCCCCACAGTCATAGTATTACGCAATATCCAGTGAATTGTATAAAGTCTCATCCACTCACTTAATTGAGTGGCTAATAAAATAAGTAAAATTCCTCTTATCAATTGGCCAGCCCTAGTTTCCTTTATAAGCCCAATTACCTTATAAAATAAATATGCAACTATGCCAATATCAATGAAATCTCGGATTCTAATGCTATAAAAAGTCTCCTTTAGAAACTCAACAAATTGGTCCATTGTTTGTTCCACACCTTTTTTCAATAGTTAAAGAAAAATTCCCAAAATTGCCTCTATATTAATTATACACTAGTTTTGGTGATTCTAAAATATTTTTTGCAAGTTTTTTCAAAATATAGTAATGGGTAATATATTGGGTATTTTTAAGGGAATTGGGATAGGGGATAAGGAATATGAGATATGGGATATGGGATAGAAGAAAAAACTTTTTCTATTTATTAAATAAATAAGCTATATCTTAGTAAAGTAGAGCATCAAATTATAAATAGCAAAAACAAAAAATATAAAGGTGATTATGGCAATAATATAGCCAATAATAAGTCCTATTAAGGTTTTAAGATTCCCTGATATCACTAAAATAATAGCTAATATTATATTAACTGCTATTAAAAAAGGTATACCTATTTTATCTATAAGTATACCTTGAATTATTAACATAATCATTCCGATAATTACACCATATTGGAAAAGTCTATCCCTATTTATCATTCAAATCTTCCCCTTATTATTCTTATTATCATCTTATGCTGATATCCTAAAAAAAGAATAATAAAGTTTAGTAATTTTATTGGGTTTGTATTTGCTCTAATAATGCAGGGCTTACCTTTTTTATTGAAGAGGTGACCACCCTGTATAATAAGGCACATACAAATATATTGCTAACTGCAGTGGGCAGAACTACACCAATAAATAGGGCGGAAAAAGTACCTGGCAATCCTGCAATAATAGCAGCACTTCCTAAGAAAACACTACCACTCACTATGGTACCTAATAGTCCTATTATCCCCATCTTTATATCTTGGGGTAAAGTGTCTATAACTCTCATTAGGAAATACACAAAAACTGCTGCAGTTACTTTATCGATTATATTTGGTATTTGGCCCCCTGGAAACTTTGTAGTCAAAGCGGCGATAATTCCTGCTGCAATACCTGCAACTAAGGAAGTCTGAAAGTCCTTATTTATTACAATAATTATAAATAATATAGCTGTCATATAATCAAAGGTCACAGCCCCTATACCTGCTGGCGCTAATTGATGAAGTATAAAGCCAACAGACAATAATATACCGCTAATTGTTAATTTTTTTACATTGTTTTTCATTGATATTCCTCCAATATTTTTTATAGTTTTATTATTTTTTTGTCGCCACCAATGAGCAGTTCATGTCATTTGGCTTCACCTCCCTAAATTATTTTTTATAATTATTTAACTTGATATAAGCCTATTTTTCGCATTACTTTGTTCAGTGTTTTGTAGGACATTCTTTCAGCCTTTTCTGCCCCTTCTCTAATTAGATTATTTATATATCCCTTTTCTTTGGATAATTCTTTAAATCTCTCTTGAATAGGAGATAATGTCTCAACTATTGCCTCCCCTACAGCATTTTTAAATTGCCCATAACCTGCAGAGGAGAACTCCCTTTCAATATCTTCTATACTCTTACCGGTAATACTTGCATATATATCTATTAAATTGCTTATACCTGGCTTATTCTTAATATCATACCGGACTTGGTTTTCAGAGTCGGTTACTGCTCTTTTTACCTTATTCATAATTCTGGATGGTTCCTCCAAAAGAGTTATATAGGCATTTTCATTTTCATCGGATTTAGACATCTTTTTATCTGGTTCCTGTAAACTCATAACCCTTGCTCCTGCCTTTGGAAAATAGCCTTCTGGTACCACAAAGGTGGGGCTATATAGATTATTAAATCTTATGGCTATATCCCTAGTAAGTTCGATATGTTGCTTTTGGTCCTCCCCTACAGGTACTAGGTCTGTTTGATATAGAAGTATATCTGCAGCCATTAATGCTGGATAGGTATATAGCCCAGCATTAATATTTTCAGAGTGCCTTGAGGATTTATCCTTAAATTGAGTCATCCTATTTAATTCGCCCATATAGGTATAGCAATTTAATAACCAGGCTAATTCTGCATGGGCAGGAACATGGGATTGGATAAAAAGTAATGCCTTTTCTGGTTCTAATCCACAGGCTATAAGTTGAACAAAGGAATCATAGGTCCTTTGTCTTAAATTCTTTGGCTCCTGCCTGACGGTAATGGCATGCATATCCACTATACAAAATATGCAATTATGCTCATGTTGAAGTTTAGTCCAGTTTTTTATTGCTCCTAGATAATTACCAAGGGTGAAATATCCTGAGGGTTGAATTCCACTAAAAATTATCTTTTTTTCTTCCATTATAATCCCCTTCCTATTTAATAACTTTCCACCTTCAACTTTCAACTATTTCAAAACACCATATCTTGCCTTCTACACTTGGCTGATGTTACCCCCTAAATAAAAAAAACTTTCACCCCTTATAGGGACGAAAGGTTATATTCCGCGTTGCCACCCAGATTAAGTATAAAAATACTTCTCTTAAAAAGATACGGAGTAAATACTCGATATCCTGACCTTATAACATAGGTCTAACGGCTCAGGCTACTATTTTTCACCCTGCTTTTTGTGAACCCATTCAATATCCCCTTGATGCCGAATTTCCACTAGTCATCGACTCCCTATTATCAAGAATTGATATCTACTATTTTCACGCATTAAATTTATTCGATATTATTTTTCTATCAATGTATTTATTATAGATACTTTCTTCAACCCTGTCAAGGCCAAGTTGCAAAAATTATTCCAATAAAAATTCCTTAACCATATTATATGCTTCTTCTATATTAATATTTGTGGTGTTTATTATCAGTAAAGGTAAATTTGTCTTTTTACTCATCTTTAAGAACTCTTGCTGTTGGCATATATAGTGTTTTATAATTTCTGCCTCGGTCTTTCCATATCTTGATATATAATTTTGCCAAAGCTCTCCAGGTCTATTTATTATTCTTTCTGCAAAAATCTTCTCATCCATTGTTAAAAGGCAAAGCTTTCCACCTAAATTTTTTAATCTATCATCTATATCTTTAACATCTTTCCAGGATAAGTAAGGATAATAAGTACAGTGGGTTAAGTGAAATCTTTCTAATATATACAAAAACCGAAGGGTGGACCAACCCCTTTTAAGTAATTTGGTTTGATAATTTTCTAATGGAGAAATTATATCTTCCAGAAGGGCAATATTATGGCTTTTATCCAACAGCCCATTATTATATTGTTTTTCCAGCACCCTTTGAGTTATTTCCTCTGAAAAAATAAATTCTGAAGGGGTCATTAATATATTTCCAATATTTTTTTCCTTTAATTTCTCCAATAATGTGGTCTTCCCTGTTCCAGGTATTCCCTCCATTATTAACCCTCTACATATTTCTTTCATATGTATTTACCCCTTTATTTTTATTAATATTTCTTGAGTTACATTATAGTATATTTGTATAGCAAAGTATATTTGATATAATAGAAAATAGAAATTAGTAAATTAATTATTTATGGGGGTGACTGCATAATGGGATATAACAACTACTCAATCGGGGTGTTAGATTCTGGAGTAGGCGGTCTTACAGTAGTAAAGGAAATACAGCGACAATTACCTAAGGAAAATATTGTTTATTTCGGAGATAGTCTTAATATGCCTTATGGGAATAAGGATGTGGGAGAAATAATTTCCCTTACAAAAAAGATTATTTCATTCATAGATACACAAAATGTTAAAGTCATTTTGATAGCTTGTAATACTATATCCTCTCAAATAGAGAATCTCATTCCTCTAACTGATACTCCTATTTTTGATATCATCTATCCAGGCTGTTTGGCTGCTATTGAGAACCAAAGTGAAGATGGTATTGGACTTATCGCTACCGAAGCTACAGTTAAGGCTAATATTTATGGAAAAACACTAAAATCTTTAAAATCAGAAATACCATTATATTCACAGGGTAGCCATGACCTGGCAAGAATTATTGAAAAAAACAATACTAACAAAGAACAATTGGAATTAGCTATTAAAGAAGCTATAGATTCATTATTGGTTAAAGCACCTATTAAGAACTTACTTCTTGGGTGTACCCATTACCCTATAGTACAATCAGAAATAAAAAAATTATATCCCCAACTTAAGTTAATAGATCCGGCTGTTAAGTTAGTGGAGATTGTAAAGAGCTATTTAGAAAAGCATCAAATCTTATCAAATACGAGAGCTCAATTAAAAATATATACTTCTGGAGAAATGGACTCCTTTCTTCCCTTTATCGATGTGTTGGGTATAAAAAATTATACATTAATAAAACAAGTATTATAAAAAATAACATTTAAAAAAAGGAGGATAACATTGATTTATATCTATCCTCCTTTTTTTATTTAGTAGGAAAGTCCTTCTCTAATACTAAATATATAATATATATTATTATCTACTAATAGTCTCCACAAAGGAATAATAACTCATAATTCCAGAATATATTGCCCAGGCAATTTTATTTTGGTATTTTTCGTCATTTAGTAACCTTTCCTCCTCTGGATTAGAAAGAAAACCTCCTTCTACTAGTATGGAAGGGATGCCATTTTCCTTTAGTATATAATAACTATCCGTTGGCTTTATCTCCCTATGATTCCCCCTATTAAGTATATTTCTTAATTCCTTTTGAATATTTTCTGCTAATACCTGGCTTTCTTTATCCCCTTCAAGATAAAAAGTTTGGGCTCCATAGTACTTAGGGGAGGGAAAGCTATTTAAATGTATGCTGATTAATATATCTCCATTACTTTCTTGAATTAATTTTCTCCGATTACGTAAATCTTCAATCTTCTTTTCCCTTAGTTTCTTAGACTCTTCAGTATATAGACCCTTATCTTCATTTCTAGTAAGAATGGCCACACCCCCGCTTTCCTCTATATAATAGGCAAGTTTTTGGGCTATTTTAAGATTCAAATCCTTTTCCAATTCTCCTTGGCTACCTACCTTCCCGGGATCCACACCACCATGTCCAGGGTCTATAATTATAACCTTATTAAAATTTGGATAATTAAAGGTTGTAACTACCTTAAAATAAATTTTATAGTAAAAGTTTGCTAAAGAAAGGATTATGATAAATAAAAGAATCACCTTTAAAATGTTCTTATATATTTTCATTTCTACGCCCCTCACTTGATAACCTTTACTATTAAACTATTCTATTGTAAAAACATTATTCTTAAAAATTAAGACACTAAATACAACATTAAGGGAATTGTTGCTAATGATAATAAAGAGGCAATAAATACAATTTGGGAAGCGAGGTCAGTATCATTTCCACTATTGGCAGAAAATATTGCCACATAGGCAGCTGTAGGCATTGAAAGAATAACCACAGGAATTATTAAACCCATGCCACTAAAACCTAAAATATTTAAAATAAAGAATAAAGTAAGGGGAAACACCAATAGCTTGGTGATTGCTATAGTATATAATTTGCCATTTAATATACAGCTTTTTAAATCCGATCTAGATAATAATATCCCAACCACTATCATGGCTAATGGTGAAGTAGCACCACTAAGAAGGTCCATAGTAGTATATAAGGGCTCCGGTATCCTAATGGAAAGGATAAATAGAGTAAAACCAATAGCTATAGATAGTATGCCCGGACTAAGGAGAATATTTCTTAAAATACTTTTCTCGCTGGCTGTAGAGCTTCTACTTACAGTAAGATTTCCATAAGTCCAGGAAACCACTTCAAAGACCAACCCTGCCCCTAGCACTGCAAAAAATAGAGCCTCCCGCCCTAAAATAGATAAAACTACTGGATAGCCCATAAAAGAATTATTGGGTAATATAGAGGCCACCTCAATTATATCCCTTTGATTAGGGCTAACTCTGTACAATCTGGATAGGAGTTTTGATAGTCCAATCATTCCAATATAGGCAAGGGCTATTGTAAACATAATTTTTAAGGATATATCAAATCTCTCCTTAGTATATTCTAATTGCAAGGCAAGTATTATTGTTGCAGGCATAGTTATCCTTAAGACTAGATTAGAAAGCTCCCTTTGTCCATTTTTAGAAATTATATTGGTTTTTCCAACTATATATCCCACCACAATCAACAAAAATAGCACAGACACCTTTTGGAAGGTTAGAAAAAAATCCATAAATTAATTCCTTTCTTAAAAAATATTAGTTCTTGTTCTATATTCTAATGGAAAATAGTAGAGTAAATCAATTATTATATTCATAATTCGCTATATTCTATTTTATTGTGTAATCTACACAAATAAAGTTAGATTATTAAGCTTCTTTATAGATAAAAAATCCTTAAAAATAAACTCATATTTATGTTATTATAAAAGGGTGCCTTCAACGGCTTTTAGCCTAAGCACATTTCATACATGGGCAGGGGACACTCCCCTACAACCCTGTTTTTATTTTTTCATAAATTATTGTTTACAACTGGAGGGACTATATAATGGAAAAATATCCAATACAAGATCAGCTACAGCCTAAAATATATAGAAGTAAAAAAACTGCTAAGGGTAATATATTTTATTTTCATGGTGGGGCTCTTATATTTGGTACTAAAGAGGACTTGCCCCAATACCATATAGACAAAATTACTGGGGAAGGATACAATATCTATTCCTTTGATTATCCTCTAGCTCCTGAAACAAAGCTTCCGGAAATAGTAGATATAGTGATACAACTAATAAATATATATGCAAAAAAGACAGAACTACCCTATTTTCTTTGGGGCCGTTCTGCAGGAGCCTACCTAACTTTATTGGCTCCACTAAGAGGGTTAGATATAAAACCTAAGGGAATAATATCCTACTATGGATATGGACTATTAGCCCTAGACTGGTATAAACAGCCTAACAAACATTATCTTCAATATCAGAAAATAGAAAAGGATATGGCAGAAAGTCTAATACAAGATAAAAAAATATATAACTACTCAGTTTATCCAAGATTTTTACTCTATCTTTATGTAAGACAAAGGGGTAATTGGATAGACTATATATTTGACGGTTCCAAAGAAGATCTATTAAATGAGTATAGCTTAAAAAATAAAAATCTAAAGAACTACCCACCAGTATTTCTAGCCCATAGCTTAGGAGATAGGGATGTACCCTTTGAAGAAAGTAAAAAACTATCTATAGCATTAAAAAACAGTATACTCCATAGTTTTAATACTGAAGAGCATGATTTTGATAAAGATATAAATAGTAAAAATACCATAGAATTATTAGATAAGACCATAGGTTTTTTAGATGAAAATGTGACTTAAATAGCAAAAAGTGGGTAAATATAAATAAATTATTATAGTGTATTTTATATAGGAAAGCATATAATAAATAGACAAGATATATTTAGTTGCACCTGAATAAAAAACTAAAAATTTTTGCTATTTTAGGAGGCAAACATAATGAAAAGGGTTTTTATACTTCTATTAATTTTAATTATTGCCTTGTCAGCTTCAGCTTGTAATGGGGATACAACCCAAGATAAAGAAAGTGAAAACCCACCAATAGAAAATTCAGAAGAACCAAGTAAAGAACCAGAGGAACAAGAACAACAGGGAAATCAAGAAAATGGTGGAGAAAAAGAAAAAGAGGTTGTATTAGAGAACCAGGCCTTTAAAGTTTATCAACCAGCACCTAATGCAGATATTGAAGGAGACACAATTGTAGTAAAAGGATTAGCACGAGTTTTTGAGGCAACAGTCCAATATGAATTTGAAGATGGACACTATGTTTATGATAAAGGCTATACCACAGCTTCAGAAGGTGCCCCCGAATGGGGAGAATTTGAAATCACTATAAAACTTGATGAAAAGGTCGATGGGCAGGCAATGGTGATTCTCTATGAGGAAAGTATGAAAGATGGTTCAAGATTACATGAGTTGCAAATACCAGTAAATATAATATCAAAGGAATAGTCTCTTTATTTCAGATAGGTTTTACCTATCTGAAATATTTTTATACTAGACTAAAATCCTTCAAAGCAGTTTCTTTAGATACTATAGGTATTTCATTACCGAATTCAATGTAGTTATAGCCCATTTTAGCCTTGTAAGCCCTAGCTTCTACTCCAGAGTCTAATACCCTGTAGAAAATCTCTGAAAACTTTGGATCTATTTCAAAGTTTGCCCTAAAATCTATTGCTTCCTCCCTAACTGCTAAAAATACCACCATAGCATCATGGCCTTCCTTTACTAATCGCTCTAACTCCAGCAGGTGTTTTCTTCCCCTTTCAGTAGGGGCTCCGGGAAAGCTAGACTTACCCTTTTCCTTTATATAGTCCACTCCCTTTACCTCCACAAAAAGTTTTTGGTCATTTTGCTCTACCATCATATCCAGCCTAGAACTACCTATAGTTACTTCCCTCTTTATACTGTCTACCCTCTCCCAACCCCTAATCCTTCCTCCTAAAAAACCCATTTCTACCACCTTATTAGGGATTTGAGAATCAATATTTACAAAACTTCCTCCATGTTCTATGGTAATTAAATCATATTTTGTCTTTCTATTAGGATTTTGGGATTTTAAAAGATATACCTTTTTCCCTGGAGTTACAATTTCCCCCATCCTTCCAGTATTTTTCACATGGACCTCTTCTATTTTCCCACCTATATCCACTCTAGCTAAAAACCTATTAGGTCTTTCTACAAATATGCCCTCTACAAATTCTCCTGGATAAATATATTTCATATAATCTTCCTTTGTTTACAGTTAGTTTTGCCTGATACCACACTTGGGACAATATTCAAAGCCCGGATCCAAGGGGTACCCACAATTATTACAACTTCTTCCCCTATTATAATTGCTTGCTAAAGGAGTAAGGTCTGAGGGGCTTATATGAGGCTTATCCCCTCGCTCTATTGCTCTTCCCAAGTCTTTTTCAATTGTATAAATACTGCCGCAACAGGTACTTTTAATAAAATATCTTTTACTCCACCGAAATATGGGAATAAAAAACAAGCTAAAATAATTATAAACCATAAAAGCCTCTAAGCTCCCGTATACCCCACAACTGGGGCATTCAGTAACCTGTCTAAAGTCTAATTCCTTTTCTTTATTAGATATTCCAAATATAAAAAACATATCCACTCCTCCTAAATAAACAGTGACTAATTTATCTCGCATCTAGATTATAGGAATGGGTGCCCTCACTGTTTTGAGTAAAGCATACCCACGAAGAATCTAATACACATCTTTTAATGTTCTTTATATACCTTTATAGTAATTCCTTTCGAAGCTGTTCAGCTGGTTTTGGGGATAGATATCCTAAGGGAATATCAAATAATGTTCTTGCTCCGGTCTGTCCTTCTTTTGATAGCTTATAAACTGCCCTAGCATAGGCCAATAGAACACTAGAAGTAAATTCTGGATTGTTCTCCAGAGTAAGACTAAATTCCATCCTTTGATTATATCCTCCCCCTGTTTTCCCTGCCCTAATAACCACTCCTCCATGGGGCATTCCTGAATGATTTGCTTTTAGTTCTTCTTCAGTAATGAAATGTACTGTAGTATCATAATCTTCAAAATAATTAGGCATAGTCTTTATCTCTCTTTCAATACCTATTAGGTCTGCATCTTCTTCTGGCACAACATAACATACCCTTATATGTTTTTCTCCCGTTTTTAGACTAGGAACTTCCCCTTCCCGTATCCTATTTATTGATTCTTCAATAGGAATGGTATATTGGATACAATTTATTACCCCTGATATTCTTCTTACCGCATCTGAATGACCTTGGCTTACCCCTTTTCCCCAAAAGGTATATTCCTTCCCTACAGGTAGTACTGTTTCCCCTAATAGCCTATTTAGAGAGAATAATCCCGGATCCCAACCTGTAGATATTAAACTTAAATTTCCTGATTTTTTAGCTGCAGCATTTACCTTCTCAAAGTATTCAGGTATTTTTGCATGGGTGTCAAAACTATCTACAGTATTAAATTCTGCTGCCAACTCTGGTCCCATTGTAGGAAGGTCAGTGGCAGAGCCACAGCATAATATCATTACATCTATTCTATCCTTATATTCTGAAAGATTATCTAAAGATATTAATGTTGAACTACAACTAATACTATCTGGATCTCTTCTTGTAAAAATTGCCACAAGTTCAATATCTGGATTTTGAGATATAGCCATTTCAACACCTTTCCCTAGATTTCCATATCCTACTATTCCAATCCTTATTTTATTTTCCATAAGATTCTCCCTTCCTGATAAACATTCCTTATGTATTTTTCTTATTATATGTTTCAACATTCTTGAATTATTCTTCCCAAAATAGCAAATCTAATTGTTCCATTTCTTTAGTTTTGATTTGGGTACTTGTCATAATCTCTATTTCTTCCCTTCCTAGACACATTCTACAACCCATTTGGCTTCTAGTGTCTGGGATAATCTCCAGGCTATTATTTTACGTGAGAATAAATCCATAATGCTAGTTAGGTAACTAAAGCCTTCCTGAGTATGTATATAGGTGATATCTG
>MTKW01004583.1_pt1 | contig 26884 bp, 23 predicted proteins | sample 1042761 | NCBI WGS metagenome assembly MTKW01 (sample SAMN06205366, study PRJNA360243) | anaerobic digester metagenome | biome: Wastewater treatment plant; feature: Anaerobic digester sludge; material: sludge; isolation source: anaerobic digester fed with sludge from wastewater treatment plant ...
TTTTTTTGTTGTGGTGATTAAATTATAAAGGAAATTGGTCACTATGTCTTTATTTTTTAAAAGAAAATAGTGTCAGCAAAGAAACCGATATTTCTTCACCAACACTATAAATTATAGAGCCTTATTTTAAGATCGAGTCTTTTGTATTACTTCAGTATTATTCCTACCGGGCAGTGGTCACTTCCCATAATTTCAGGGGAAATAAAGGCATTTTCTAGTTTTTCCGTAAATCTGTCTGAGACTACAAAGTAGTCGATTCTCCAGCCCACATTTCTTTCACGAGATTTTGCAAAATAGGACCACCAAGAATACGCATCGGTTTTATCGGGATAGAAATACCTAAATGTATCGGTAAAACCTGCGTCTAACAGATCTGTCATCTTGCCGCGTTCTTCATCAGTAAAGCCTGCACTTTTTCTGTTGGTAGATGGGTTTTTAAGGTCGATTTCCTTATGGGCAACATTTAAATCTCCACATAGTATAACAGGCTTTACCTTATCCAGTTCTTTTAGATAATTTCTAAAATCAACTTCCCATTCCATTCTATAGTCTAGTCTTTCCAGTTTACGTTGAGAGTTTGGAGTATAGACATTTACCAAGTAGTAATCCTCAAACTCCAAGGTGATAACTCTTCCCTCATTATCATGATGTTCTATATTCAGACCGTAGCTAACCGACTTCGGTGTGATTTTTGTAAAAATTGCAGTTCCTGAATAACCGGGTCTAACAGCATAATTATAGTATTCTTCGTATTCGGGCAAATCTATAACGGCTTGTCCTTCTTGCATCTTTATCTCCTGTAGACAGATTATGTCAGGATTCATGAGCTCCATCGAATCGAAGAACCCTTTTTTAATTACAGCTCTTAAGCCGTTTACATTCCAAGATATAAGTTTCATAATACCTCCTAAATTCTAAAAAACAAATGATTAACTCGTAAAATAGTATATCATATATTTTGAATTTATGAATTAGGATTTAGATTATGGTTTCTAATGAAACTTCACAAAACATGATAATTATCAATAAAACTTTATACCGAAGGTTTTATGATGTATAATAAAGAGTGGATTTGTATGAACAAAAGTATGGATTTAGATTAATTCAAGTGTGGAAAATTTTATCTCGGAAATTAGTGGTTTTAATATAAGAATATTTTATTGTATAAATTCAAATAGATAATAAGGACAGAATGGAGTGAAAACAATGGAAATAGGACATGTCATTAGTGGATTTAAACTGGTTGATGCCAAGAGACTCGATGAGGCAAATTCAGATGCATTATTATTCGAACATGTGGTTACAGGTGCAAGGCTTTTAAAACTTGAGAACGATGATGATAATAAGGTATTCGGAATAGGTTTCAGAACGCCGCCAAACGACTCTACAGGCGTTGCACATATAGTTGAACACTGCGTATTATCAGGTTCCAGAAAATATAAGACTAAAGAACCTTTTATGGATATGTATAAGACAAGTTTGCAAACTTTTATAAATGCAATGACTTTTCCCGATAAGACGATCTATCCTGTAGCCAGTAGAAATGCTGCAGACTTTAGAAACCTTATGGATGTATACTTGGATGCGGTATTCTATCCCATCATNNGAGCCAATAACTTATAAAGGCGTAGTTTACAACGAGATGAGAGGAGCAATGTCAACAGCTGAAGATCAGGTGCAGGAGTTTTCAAATCAAGCGCTTTATCCTGACAGCATTTACAGATTCAACTCAGGTGGAGAGCCTTATGATATCCCAAAACTCAGCTATGAGGATTTTGTAGATTTTCATAAAAAATACTACCATCCTTCCAATTCGTATATCTATTTATATGGAAACGGAGATACAATATCTGAGCTAGAATATATTGAGACTGAATACCTTTCTGCCTTCAATAGATTAGAAATCGATTCATCAATTTCTGCTCAGCCTAGATTTGATGAAAAAAGATATTGCAGTTTTGAGTATTCAACTACGGATGAGGTTGAAAATACTGAAAGTGACTATTTGATCTATGGTGTTTTAACAGGTGATACTCTTGATGGCGAAACGAGAATGATGACTGAGATTCTGAAGGAAGCGCTTATAGATTCTGATGCAGCACCAATAAAGAGAGCACTTATCGATGCCGGCATAGGTGAAGATGTCTTTTCAATGGGGTATTCTGCAAAGGAGATACCTTTTGTAATAGCTGCTAAAAACACTTCAAAGGGTAGAATTAAAGAATTTGAAAGTATTATCGAAGAGAGTCTTGAAACACTGGTCAAAGAGGGCATTGATAAAAAACTACTGACATCTACTCTAAACAGATTTGAATACAATCTTAGAGAAGCTTCCGGATATCATACCAGGGGTATCGTCTATTTCATCGAAGCTTTTAATAGCTGGTTATATGGACAGACTCCTCTTAATGCTTTGAGCTTTAATGCTATGCTTGAAAAACTGAGAAGCGGTATAGAAACAGGCGCTTATGAAGAGTTTGTCAAAAACAGGATACTGAACAATAATCACAAGACGATAGTTGATGTAGTACCGAATAAGGGGTTAAATGAATTAAAAGATGCAGAAGTAGTAAAGGAACTTGAAGAGTATAAAAAAACACTGACAGAAGCAGAAATTGATAGCTTAATAACTGAGAATGATGCTCTTATAGATATGCAATTAGCAGAAGACAGTGAAGAGGCAAAGGCGACAATCCCTAAACTTGCACTATCTGAAATCAATGAAAATTTGGAGAGAGTACCAAGGGAAATACTAGAGTTAAATGGTGCAAAAGTCCTCTACAATGAACTCTTTACAGCTGGAATCAACTATGCGAGCTTTTTGTTCGATATTGGGCATATAACTCCGGACGATATCCCATATGTGGCATTATTGTCGGAAATGCTTGGGTCTATGGATACGGAAAGAAGAACTTATACGGATTTAGCAAGTGAAATCTACATCAGAACAGGTGGCATCAGGTTTGGTGTAAACATATTTAACGATAGAGTGAAAGATGGAGTTTTCTATCCTAAGTTCATGGTAAGTACTAAAATACTGGGTGAGGATTTTTCGAAAGCAGTGGAACTTATTGAGGAAATTTCACTGGAGACAAAATTAAGAGATGAAAAGAGATTTAAAGAGATAGTCAGAGAAATAAAATCTCAAATCGATATGTCCATATATAATAGTGGTCAAGCAGTTACGATGGCAAGGCTTAAGTCCTATTTTGATTCGTCTGCTGCGTACATTGAAAAAGTATCGGGAATTGATTTCTATTTCTTTATACAGGATATTGAAAAGAAGATGGGTGAGGATGCAAGTGTATATATCGAAAAAATAGTCGAAGTATACAAAAAAGTATTCAATCCAAACGGACTTGTCATGAACATCATTGGAGATAGGAAAGCAGTTGACGGTTTCCTTAATTCAGCCGAGAGTTTTGTTCAAAAGCTCGATAAAACAGCATATGAACCGGCAAATCTAAGTATAGTTGCAGATTCAAAGAATGAAGGAATAAAATCCTCTGCAAATGTTCAATATGTTTCAAAAGGTTCACCACTAAAAGCAATCGGATACGAGTATAACGGTAAAATGAGTGTACTATCCTCTTTCTTAAGCAGAGGTTATCTACACAATACCATTAGAGCAATGGGCGGAGCTTATGGTGCGGGAATAACTATAAATAACAGATCGATAGCTACTTATTCATATCGTGATCCAAATCTGGTAGAGACGATCAAAGCATATGATGAAATGGCAGAATTCCTTGGAAATATGGAGCTTTCACAAGAAGATTTAACCGGAATCATCATAGGAACAATGAGTACTTTCGATCCACCGAGAACAGCAGTTCAAAAAGGAGCTCAAGATTTAAGGATGTATTTAGAGAATCTCGAAATAGAAGAGGTCGAAAAATACATGAGTGAAGCATTATCAACTAAAGTAGAAGATATAAGAGAATACGCAAAGATGATTAAATCCGCAATGGAAAAAAATTATCTATGCGTGCTGGGGGCAACAGACACCATCAGCAAAAATGAAGAGTTATTTGATAAAACAATTAACTTAAAGAAATGAGGAAATAAATTTTAATGGAAATAAATAATTTTAAAGATTTTAATATCTCGGAAGAGATAATCAGAGCAGTAAATGATATGGGTTTTGAGGAGCCTTCGTCAATACAATCAAGAGCAATTCCACTGGTACTTGAAGGGGTGGATATGATAGGACAGGCTCAAACCGGAACCGGAAAAACCGCTGCATTCGGTATACCTATACTTGAGAAAATCAATGTAAATGACAAGAGCGTTCAGGCGATGATACTATGCCCGACAAGAGAACTCTCGATACAGGTTGCAGAAGAGATATCAAGGCTCGCAAAATATATGAGAGGAGTAAAGGTACTTCCAATATACGGTGGACAGCCGATAGATAGACAGATTAGAGCTCTTAAACAAGGAGTTCAGATAGTCGTGGGCACTCCGGGAAGAGTTATAGACCATATAAACAGAAGAACTCTAAAGATTGGCAATGTAAAAATCTTTGTACTCGACGAAGCCGACGAGATGTTTGATATGGGATTTAGAGAAGATATCGAACTTGTAATAGGACATCTGCCTCAGGAAAGACAAATGACTTTTTTCTCAGCTACCATGGCAAAAGATATTATGAATTTTGCCAAGACTTATCAGAAAGAACCTGAAGTTATAAAAGTAGTAAAGAAAGAGCTGACAGTGCCAAAAGTCGATCAGTATTATTTCGATTTGGAACCACATATGAAAACTGAGATACTAACCAGGGTTTTGGATATATACAATCCAAACTTGACCATAGTATTTTGTAATACCAAGAGAAAAGTTGACGAGCTTACTGCGAGTTTACAAGACAGAGGTTATTTTGCCGAAGCTCTTCATGGTGACTTAAAACAAAGTCAAAGAGATACTGTAATGAACAAGTTCAGAAAACTCACAACAGATATTCTGGTTGCAACCGATGTAGCTGCCAGGGGGATCGATGTGGATGAGGTGGATATGGTCATTAACTATGATTTACCTCAAGATGATGAGTACTATGTTCATAGAATCGGTAGAACTGCCAGAGCAGGCAGAGAGGGAACAGCATTCAGTTTTGTATCGGGTAAGGAGTTTTATAAACTCAGAGATATTCAAAGATACACTAAAACCGAGATTGTAAGAAGACAGGTTCCTACTCTTCGTGATATCAAAGCTACTCAAAACGAAAAGCTATTGAATATAATAACAGAAAATATAGACAAGGACGAGTTTAGAAAGTATGAATCTGTATTAAACGTACTTCTTGAGAAAAACTACAGTCCTATTGATATAGCAGCTGCCTCCATAGGACTCTATGTTAAAGAAAAAGGTATAGGTCAGCATGAAGAACTCGATTATATAGACAATGACAAGAAAAGAGCTCCAAAGGATCAAAGACAGAAGAGAGGAAAGACGAGGGATCCTAAGAAACATACTGGAAGAATCTTTGTCAGCGCAGGTAAAAAAGATGGCGTTAGCGAGAGGAATATCCTTGGAAATATAATTCAGTACTCAGATATAAGTAAAAATGAAGTTGGAAGAATAGATATTTATGATAATTTTAGCTTTGTAAGTGTAAAAGAAGATATTGCTGAACAGGTTGCCAGAGATATTAATGGAACCAGACTTAAAGGCAGACAGATTACCGCAGAGATAGCAAAAACACGAAGAAAAAGCGGTAAAAGCATCAGACGTAATAAAAAAAATAAATAAATATAAAGTTTTATTAGTAGAGTTTAATACCTGGTATAATCTATTGCATGGGGAGTTGTTTAAGGCTCTCCATGTTGGATTAAACCATGCAGCTTAGGAAAACATTTATCGTTTGCATATTGCATGATTTCACGATAGTTAAAGTGTAATCAAATTGTAAGGTGCACTATAACCGAATGTGTTATAGTAGAGTTAGAAAGCTGGAATCTAAATGAGGTGATTCGATGTCAGAACCGTTAATTAAATTAAGAGATCTTCATAAAGTGTATAAAATGGGCGATGAAAAGATACATGCGCTCAATGGGGTAAGTGTGGACATTCAAAAAGGGGAGATTATATGTCTACTGGGAACATCAGGTTCCGGGAAATCCACGCTACTAAATGCAATGGCAGGTCTTGAAAAACCAACCAAGGGAGAGATAAATATCGGAGGTATACATATTGAAAAACTAAATGAAAGTCAGATTACTTCCTTTAGAAGACTCAACATTGGTTTTGTTTTTCAATCTTATAACCTGATTCCAACTTTATCGGCTCTTGAAAATGTTAGCATCGGATTGGTCTTTAAAGGCGTTTCAAAGTCCGAAAGAGAAAAAAAGGCGATAAAAATACTCAAAGCAGTAGGACTTGGTGACAGGATGAGACATAAACCCACTGAATTATCAGGAGGACAACAGCAGAGAGTAAGTATTGCAAGGGCATTTGTAGATAATCCCAAGATAATATTTGCAGACGAACCGACGGGAAACCTGGATACTAGGACTACCATCGAGATTCTAAAACTTATCACGGGGATGGCTAGAAAAAACGGACAAACACTAATCATAGTTTCACATGATGAGGAAGTCACAGCTTTTGCCGATAGAACTTATCATATGCAGGATGGTAAAATCAAAGAAATCCAAATAAGTAACAGGGAGGAAGAGAATGAAGAAACTATTTAGCTTTGCGTTGGCATTCGTACTTATATTTACCCAAATACCGGCCAGCGCAGATGACTGTCAACCAAAGATTTTCAAAAATACTATTTTGAGTATTGATCAGGCGGTTACTGAACCTGTAATCACTACAAATGGAGAGAATTTTGTACTGAAACTAAAACTTACCAATATTTCGGGATATGATTTAGAAAAAGCAACCATAGACCTTAGGGAAGTCGGCCCGGAAGAAGGTAAGCCGAATAGATACTTCAAATTGTCTGAGGAAGTGGAAAACAACACTGCTGTAAGAGAATTTGAACTTGCAAAAGGCGCATCTGTCGAGTTTACATATGTGCTGCTTGCAAAATGTAATTTAGGCTGCAGTAAATATCCGCTGACTCTTAGCTTTAAAGTTGGAGAATCAGAATTTGTCGATAGAATTAATGTAGATGTCTATAGAGACAATACAGTCCAATTACCGTCAAATGGGGATGGTCCTGAAGACCAAAAGGACATATTTGAAACTGAACTACCAACCATACCATCGGATGCAGATCCAAATAAACCTATCGGCACACAACCGGATCCAACACCAACACCAGACCCAGCACCGACACCGGATCCAACACCAACACCGGATCCAACGCCAACTCCCGATCCTAAGCCAACGCCACCGGTAGACGATCTACCAAGTTTACCTTCAATACCTTCAGGTGGAGGAGTAGGATTAAGTGGTGATTTTGGTGGCAGCGGCGGAAGTGGATCGGATAAAATAAAAAATAAACCTAAATTAATCATAGATAAATACGGATTTGAACCTAGCAAACCATTAGCAGGTGAAGAGTTTACGATGAACTTAAGTTTTTATAATACCAATGCTGATAAAAGCGTTAGAAATATAAAAATCTTCTTAACTTCACAAGACACTGCAGAGTCTGCCAATCCAATGGAAAACCGATCGCCATCAAGTTCAGTGTTTACGCCTGTGGACAGTTCCAATACTTTCTTTATCTCATATATAGAGCCGGGTGGAACCGTACAAAAGAGTATCAACCTTTCTACATCACCTACTTTGGCGGCTAAGAACTATTCAGTAATAGCTAATTTTGAGTACGAGGACAAAGACGGTAATGAATACACAGCTCAGGAATTGATTGGAGTACCGATTGTTCAAGAAACCAAACTTCAAACAAGTGAAATTACCCTACCTCCGGAAGCTTTCATAGGAATGCCTATAGATGGAGGAATTGAATTTTACAATACAGGAAAAGATACATTAAACAATTTAATGGTAAAACTCGAAGGAGATTTCCAAACAGAATCGAAGCCATACTATGTTGGTAATTTCCAAAGTGGTACCTCAGATTCTTTCCAATTTGACCTTATACCGAACAAGCCCGGGGAAACAAGAGGAAAGGTCATATTCACGTATGAAGACTCCACAGGAAAAGAACAGACCTATGAGAAAGAATTTGCTTTAGGGGTATCTGAACAACCTCAAATGAGTCCGGAAGAAATGGAAGCCAATATGCAAATGGAAGGTGGCATGGAACAGCCTAAGAAAGGTCTTCTAACACCTTTAAACATTGGTATTGGCGCAGCTGCACTAGCAGGTATCGGAGCATTTGTTTATAAAAAGAGAAAAAACAAAAAAGAACAAGAGGATTTAACAATCGATGAAGATTAGTGATCTCTTTTCATTAGGCTTTAGAAATCTGTGGAGGAGAAAACTAAGGACATTTCTAACTGTTATCGGTGTTGTTATAGGATGTGCGTCAATAGTTGTAATGATGTCGCTCGGGCTTGCACAGAGAAAACAGATAGATGATATGATTGAAAATACTCAAAGCTTAACCTTGATACAGGTCATGCCGACTCAGTATTTTGATCCGAGATCCGGAGGAAGAGCTCCTAGAGAGGGACTTATAACTGATCAGGTAGTAAAACAAATAAAGGAAATGCCCCATGTAACTGCGGTAATTAATCCTTCTAAAATTGATCAGAGCATGGGTGGGGTACGTATCAATGTCGACAAATACGTGTATATGGATACCTTAAAGGGATTAGCTGAAGCGGATTTGGAACCGGCAGGTGTTAAAATTGAGAAAGGACGTGTTTATAATCCTAACTCAAAGGATATAGAAATCCTGGTTCCTACGGAACTTAGATATTCACTATATGATGAAAAATCAATGGGGAGAGATTATAAACCGGTAACAATAGAAGATCCGACAAAGAGTAAGTATAAAATTACGGTTGGAAATATATACGAAGAAAATAATCCACTAACCGCCATGCAAGGCGGAGGTGGAGCAAAAAAGAAAACATATAATTTGAAAGTGGTCGGCACCTATACTGCTGGAATGCCATGGTTTGGAGGTGCATCGGGAATATATGCAGCTCCGGAAAAAATCAAACTTCTAAATGACGAAATGAACCAAATTTCGTTGACACCGGAAAAATACAAAGAGTATAAAAAGAAAAATGTTAGATACTATGAAAATATTTCTGTTCACGTAGATCATATGGATAATGTAAAAGGGGTTCAACAAGCCATAGAAGAATTAAAACTCCAAGCTCATAATGACGGAGAGATGATGAACGAATGGAAAAACCAGGGGAATGTAGCACAAGCCATACTGGCAGGTATCGGATCCATATCCTTGATAGTTGCGGCGATTGGTATCACAAATACCATGGTCATGTCCATCTATGAAAGAACCAGAGAAATAGGTGTTATGAAAGTAATCGGGGCATCCGTCAAAGATATTAGAAATCTATTTCTGCTTGAAGCCGGCATGATAGGACTGTTTGGAGGTGTCGCAGGTGTAGGCTTAGCGTATTTCCTATCCAACCTTCTAAACACCATACTTGGGGCAAGACTCCAAGGAGGCTTTATGGGAGGCGAGGAGGTCGTCATATCCTATATACCGATTTGGTTGGCTGGAGCATCGCTTGTATTCTCTTTCTTAATTGGGGTAATTACAGGATATTTCCCGGCACTTAGAGCGACCAGACTTTCAGCTATTGAAGCAATAAGGACTGAATAATATGAAGATTGTTTGTTTAGGAGATAGTCTAACATATGGATACATGCTTCCTAGAAAGGAAGCATGGCCCAATATATTGGACAATCAAACCGATCATAGAGTTATAAATAGAGGCATAAATGGAGATACAACTGCAGGAATGTTATCGAGATTCCAAGCTGATGTGGTTAGTGAAAACCCATCAAGGCTCATAATAATGGGCGGAACCAATGATTTTTTCAACGGCATTGGATATATAAATGCAGCTTTGAATATAAAGACGATGATTATGCAATGTAAATACTATATGATAAAACCCATGGTGTTAATCCCGGTACCTGTGATTTCCGTAGAGCCAATGCTTTTAATGAAAGCCGGGCAAGTAAATGCTCAAATCAACAAATTAAGAGATGAACTAATGGGATTTAAATCCATGGAAGACTTTATACTGATAGATTTAAACGAAAAAATAACGGAGTTAATTGATAAAAATCTTGCGATGGAGTATTATTTAGACGATATCCATTTAAACAGCAAGGGTAATGAATTAGTGGCCGATTTAGTAAAGTCACACTTGGAAGGGGAATAAACTTAAGAAAGGGGGGGATTAAATGAACGAAGTGTTAAATAATATTAAAAGCGAAAAGAGAAGAAGAACTATTATAGTGCTGACCTTTGTATTTCTTTATCAGATGATGTTCTTTTTAATCGAGGGACTAAATAGAGAATTTAATGTTATCTACCATCCATTAGATGATTTAATCCCTTTCAATGAGTACTTTATGATACCTTATATACTGTGGTTCTTTTATCTGGGATTCAACCTGATCTACTATATAAGGAAAGCTGACAGGAGTACATTCAACCAATATAATAGTCTATTATTTGGTGGTATGGTATTCTGTCTCGTGATTAATATAATTTGGCCAAGCATGGTGCAGCTTAGACCTACACATTTTGAAAGAGAGAATGTTTTTATTGAAATAGTTAAGTATATGCATGTCATAGATACACCGACAAATGTATGCCCAAGCATACATGTATATGCAACTGTCATTACACATATGGCACTTACAAAACTCACTGACATAGGCAAGAATAAATGGATAAAGGGGCTATCATTTATCCTATCCGTATCAATACTTATGTCCACTGTGTTTTTGAAACAACATTCCATAGTAGATGTAGTAGTAGGTATATTGGTTGCTCAAGTAATTTTTGTATTTTCTGAAGAAGTTAAAAAACTGAATATACAAAATCTTGGACCATTATTTAATCGTGGAGCAAAAGAAAGACTTAGCCTGGAAACAGACACATACTATAAAAGAAATAAATAATAATAAAAGCTATATTAAAACGAAAGGGTTTTAATATAGCTTTTTTTAAATTATATAGAGCGAAACAAAATACAGAAGTACGAGGTTAAGAACAAAAAGTAACGGAATCCCTATGATAAAAAAGGGCTTTCTAGTCTTATGTCTGAACACATACATGGCTATCAAACTACCGAGGGAACCTCCGAGTAGTGAAACCAAGAATAGTGTGTTTTCTGAAAGTCTGTTTCTACGACTCCTGGTCTTTTTTTGAGATTCTATTTTATCGTAAACAAAAAGTAATAAGGCGATTATATTAATAGCCAATATATAAATAAACAGTGCTTTTTCCTTAAGTGGAAGTGTTTTTAAAATTATCATATTTTACCTTCTCATATTCAAAAATACAAATAAAAGGGGCATTAGCTTACCTTTAATCTTTGCTCAGTTTATATTATACTATATATAGCTGAAAATTCACTAAATTTAAGAAAAATATTGAGGAAGATATTATGAAATACAGTCTTGTTAATTATAGAAAATTTATATATGTACTGCTTACAATAGTTGGGATAGCTATAATCGGTCTTTTGTTTTACCTAAGTCCCGAACTTGTAAAAAAACAGGTGAACATAAACCACAACCTCACGAATGTCGAGTTAAACAGCATTCAGCCCATGGGTAACGGAGTATACACCATCGAAGACGGAAAATTAATGAACTATTCTTCCGGCTCAAGCTCAAAAGTCATAGAAGGAGACCACCCCAAACTGCTAGCTGAAAAACTTCAGCTGGATCATGAAAATGTACTTAAGAGTCTTAAGAGAGGACTCTTTTCAAATAAAAGTGTACAAATTAACTTTGAGCCTGAAGCCATAATTAAACTAAAGGATTACTATCTAATAAAAGCAAATCACTTACTCGTCCTTGATGAAAAGCTTAATACTAAGTATGTTCAAGAATTTAAACACGGCATTTCAGGTGTATTTAACAATCAAAGCAATACCATGGACGGGGTGATAACACTTGGTCAGGACGAGTTTATTAGTTCTTCTGTTAGCATATACAATTCGAAAAGAGAAGAAGTATTCAAACTAACCTTTAAAGATGAGATAGTACTGGGTGCAGACTTTATAGACAATGAGGATTTACTTATCTGCACCACTGAATACCTTTATAGATTTAAAAACGGAATGCTGGACGATAAAAACCCAATGGAGAATACCAAGGGATTCGATTTCAGTAAACCCTATATAGTCAGGACGACTGATAGAAACTTAAGAATACAAAACACCGACATGGAAATTCTGCTTGATACAATAGTAGAAGAAGATATCAAGGGAGTATTTGCAAAAGAAGGAAAGGTAATAGTATATGGAGAACTTTTATTCCATGTCTACGACGGTACTGAACTCAAAATCTATCGCCCGGATGGGAGCATCAAAGGCTTTAAAAAAGATGGCAATAGATACTATATTATAACCGATAAAAGCGTATTGGAAGTTTAGGGATAAAGTTTGAAAATTTATTGGACTTACGGAGGTAGACATGAAAACAATAGGGTTAATTGGAGGAATGAGCTGGGAGTCGACAGCTACCTACTATAGAATCATCAACCAAACGGTCAAGGAAAAATTGGGTGGACTGCATTCCGCAAAAATTCTACTCTATAGTGTAGATTTTGAAGAAATCGAAAAATATCAAGCAAATAATGACTGGGAAAAAAGTGGACAAGTACTTGGAGAAATAGCTCAAAAGCTGGAATCTGCAGGAGCTGAGTTCATCGTTATCTGTACCAATACAATGCATAAAGTCGTGCCTAAGATAGAAGAATATATTTCTATACCTATTATTCATATAGCTGATACAACTGCAGATGTCTTAACCGAAGAAAATATAAAAAAAGTCGGGCTTCTAGGTACAAAATATACTATGACTCAAGACTTTTATAAATCGAGAGTTATAGCTAAGGGGATAGACGTGATTGTTCCAACAGAAGAGGATATAGAAATAATCAATAATATTATTTACAATGAGCTATGTCTAGGTATTATAAAGCAAAGTTCCCGTAGTGAATACCAAAGGATTATAAAAACATTAGAGTCTCAAGGAGCACAGGGGATAATACTTGGTTGTACAGAAATCGGTTTATTAGTATCCCAAAAGGACTCAGGTCTTGCACTATTTGATACTACTTATATACATTCAGAAAAAGCTGCACTATTTGCTTTGGAATAGAAAATCAACTCAGAGTCATAATTCGAATTGATTTGAAATAAATTCGTAAAAAGAATTGAACTCAATTCAATCAAGATAGTAAATTAATAGGAGAAATACTATGTGGGTATTACTGGGAATAGGGGCAATTATCTTTGCGGTATTAGGTTTAATATGGGCTATTCAGAACAAAAACGCTAAATGGTTTTCATTCTTGAGCCTTTCGCTTACAGCATTAACACTATGTGCATTCTATTCAGATGCAGCAAATAGGGTTGTCAGTGAAGACTGGGGTGGTTTAATGGATATTATGCCTACAATGAATAGAGTATTATGGATATGTACAGTAGTTTCTATTCTTATAAATGCTTTCTCGATTAGCAAAGAAAAGAGTAAAAACAATTGATAAGAGAAGAGGGTTTATGAAAGTATATTTAGATAAAATAAGAGAACCTTTAAAAGGAAATAATTTAAGCAAGGATATTATAAATACATTTGCCATAATGCTAACGGGATTTTTCTTAGGCTTATTACAAAAATGGCTTGATGGTGGTTCTTATAATAATTTCCCTATGATCATTCAAAAATTAGATATTGCAAACTATTTCGGGAGACTGGGAGTATGGATACTATTAGGTACATCTATTTCTGTGTACTCTAGAAGTCCTTTAAGAGCAGGAAATAATGTATTTCTATTTTTGTTAAGCATGTTAACAGGATATTATCTTTATAGCAATTATATACTCGGTTTTTTACCGGTGTACTATATGAGATTTTGGATAGTTATTGCGTTTTCTTCGTTCTTTATTGCATATATTTGTTGGTATGCCAAGGGTAAGGGGATTATTGCCATTTTGATTTCGTCAATTATATTAGGCGTACTATTTTCTCAAGCTGTACTAATTTTTCAAGGCATACGAATAACACATATGCTAGAATTCTTAACTTGGTTAATCGGAGTACTCGTACTTTATCGAAAACCGAAAGAACTAGCTTTAGAAATAGGCTTATCTCTAATTGTTGCATTAATTTATCAAAGCTATATACCATATTTTGGTTAATTAAATCTAGGTTTAATTATAAAAAAATTAATACCCCTGATGTCAAATAATTGCTAACTCTAAAAAGCTCGATATCAGGGGATTTTTCTAAATTGACGATGGAGTAATACTTGTTTTTTCCTAATTCTAATTTAGGGGAAGTGTCGTTACAATATCCAAAATAAGAAGTTCATTTCAAAGTACATATAATAGGAACCATACTATTTACAATTATCTATAAGGTTTTAAAGGAATTGTGGTGACTCAATCATAAGGATATCTTATTAATAATCAACAACCATAAGAAAAATGAATTACTGAATTGGTTTTATTGCAATATAATAGTACTTAGGAGGCGATAAAATGATTACGATAGATGCTATTGGAATAGATTGTCCTAAACCTGTAATTATGGCTAAAAAGGAATTGGACAAGATGGCGGAAGGAGCTGTCGAGATACTTGCGGATAATGCTGTCTGCGTTCAAAACCTTATAAAGCTTGCAGAGTCAAATGGATTTAAATACGATCATAAGCAGGAATCAGAGGATAGATTTATAGTCCATATATATAAAAATGAAGAGAGTTCTTCCGGTGATGAAGTGAAAACCGGTCAACCCGTTAATGACGATTTTACTATTGCAATCGGTAGCAGGTATTTTGGTGATGGAGATGATGTGCTTGGGGAAATATTAATGAAGAGCTTTATATATACAGTTACTGAAACAGAGCCGCTACCTAAAACCATAGTGTTTTACAATTCAGGAGTGTATTTAACTGTAAAAGACTCTCCTGTGCTAGATGATATTAAAGTTTTGGCTGAAAATGGTGTTGAAATTATTTCATGTGGTACCTGTTTGGATTTCTTTGGACTTAAAGAGGAATTGGCAGTGGGAGAGATTTCAAATATGTATACGATTTATGAAGCCATCAAGAATGCAGGGAGGAATATGGTAATTGGTTAGTGTATTGACGGAAAAGTTGGTACTGACTTTTGATTCCGTAAATTATGCCATGCAAGCTGAAAAAGCATTTTTAGATGATGGAGTAGATTTTAAAACCATACCTACGCCAAGGGAGATAAGCAGTAGCTGTGGATTGTCTATTATGACATCATTGGATAATACGGAGTATGCTTCTCAAAAAAAGAAGGATGGACTTAAAATAAATCAGCTTTGGAAGCATACCAAATCAAAAGCCGGTAAGAGCGCCGAACTTATTGAATAAGTTAAATTTAAGAGTTGGTAAAATAAATAGAAGAACAAGAGCAATCTTTGTATTAAGATATGCTCTTTTTTATTGGAAGTGAAGCGCTGTTGAAATGTCTTTGAATTGAAAGGGATGTTATATTGGACAAAGTATATTAAAAAACATTATAATAGTTATGAAGGATAAAAAAATATCAGATTTAATATAACTTATTTTAAGGCTTCAAGTTCTGATTTGAGAAAGTTAAGCATCAATTATTTTGATGTAGGACATATCTACGCTTAATAATTTATTTAACCTTTGAACAATAAGACAAGTCAGTTAGTATTACCGAATCATTGATTGGAGTATTTAACTGATTTCTAATATAAATTTAGGAGGTACTGACGTTTTGCGCTACGAAAAAATGAGAAGTATAATTATAAATGAACATGGAAATCTAAATGTAATAGGTAAATTATTTTATGCTGCATTAGTGATAATAATTGCCTCCATACTTGTCGGTCTTATTAAAAGAGCGATAAACAGAGCTTTAAAGTATAGAGGATTGCAGTCTGATTCAAAGATAAAGACTTTTCAGCAGATACTTACCAAAATAATTTATGTATTTGCATATTTTATTGCGATTATATTGATTCTCGACAGGTTTGGCATAAATACTAATTCAATTTTAGCAACCGCAGGAATCGGAGGTGTTGCGATTGGTTTCGGGGCACAGTATGTCGTAAGAGATGTAATCTCCGGAATGATAATTCTAGCCGAAGACCAGTATAGAGTTGGTGATTATGTAAGTATTGAAGGTGTTTCAGGAATAATAGAAGATGTTGGATTAAGACTGACTAAGGTTCGGGACTTCACTGGTGAGCTGCATATTATCCAAAATGGAAATATTAAAATTGTAACCAATAAATCCAGAGGTCCTCAAAGAGCCTGGGTTCAAGTCTATCTGCCGCATAGTACAGATATTAATGCTGTAACCGGTATTATTGAGAGAGCATGTGAAAAGGTCAAAGAAAAATATCCTTCCATTACAGATGGACCAAGTCTTTTGGGGATTACCGATTTTGGTGAATACGATATGGTAATGTCAATCAAGGCAATGGTTGAGGATTTAAAACAATGGGAAGTAGAAAGGGAATTAAGAAGGATTATACTGGAAGATTTGGTGGCTGAAGGAATTGAGCTTCCTGCATTTGTTGTTGTAGAAGGTGGTGCAAAGGTTGAAGTATAAAGTAGGAGATGTCATAACCTTAAAAAAGGGACACCCCTGTGGTGAGAATAAGTGGGAAATAATGAGGACAGGTGCTGAAATAAAACTAAGATGTATGGGCTGTGATAAACAAATCTGGCTCAGTAGAGTGGATTTTAATAAGAGAATAAGAAAGATAGAACATAATGGTAAATTTATAAGCATTGTCCATTATGAACCTGATGTTGAGACAGAAGAGACCACAGAATAAAAACAATAAATAACACAAACTATTTGAAAAACCTGATAAATAACTATCACTTTTTCAAAAAACGTGTTAAACTTAATGTAAAAAGTATCATATAAATTTTGGAGGTAAATTGTGAATAAAGATTATACACAAGATTTAATAAAGGTAGTAAAAGAGGACACTAATCCGGCTCTTGGATGCACTGAACCGGTAGCAGTTGCCTTTGCTGCAGCTGTTGCAGCTGATCATACTGATGGAGAATTAAAGAGTTTAGAGGTATTGGTAAGTAAAAATATCTATAAGAACGGTAAGTCTGTACTTATTCCCCATACCGGAAAATGCGGTCTGGACTTGGCTGCTGCTGTAGGATTTGTAGGTGGCAATTCTGAAGAAGAATTTATGGTACTTAGATCTGTCGAGCCAAGTGATTTAAAAGGTGCTGAAGAATTGCTTTCTAAGGGAATAGTAAAACTTGGATACAAGCAGGATACTCCGGATGTATATGTAAGCATAGTTGCCGAGGCAAACAATAAAGTGGAAATAATTTTAAAAGATGCACATACTCATATACATAAGATAATAGTAGATGATGAGGTTCTATATGAAGGAGAATCCTCAACTAGTGAAAAAACATCTAAAGAGTTTTTGAAAGATTTAACATTCAAAGCCATCAGAGAGATGACCGAGAGTATTCCGATTGAAGATCTGGATTTCATTATGGATGGAGTAGAGATGAATATTGCTGCTGCTGAAGCAGGACTTGAAGGCGGCGTAGGTCTGAGTATAGGTAAGAAATTAAGCGAAATAGAAGAAAGTGGTCTAATAGCAATGGATGCAGGAACCAGATCCAGAATTTTAACTGCTGCAGCTGCTGACATGAGAATGGGCGGTGGAGAATGTCCGATTATGACAAGTGGAGGAAGCGGTAATCAAGGTCTTGGAGTAATACTGCCTGTTTATGTAGTCGCAGAAGAAAAAGGACTCGAAGAAGACAGGCTTATCAGAGGAGTGTTTTTCGCTCATGCAATCAATGAATACGTTAAGATATATTCGGGTAAATTATCCGGCATGTGCGGATGCGCAATCGGTGCAGGTATCGGTGCTACAGCGGGTATAACCTGGATGCTTGGTGGAGATGATACTCAAATTGCGGGTTCTGCAAATAATATGTTTGCAAATATTTCAGGAATGTTATGCGATGGTGCAAAAGATACTTGTTCACTAAAATTAGCTACTTCAGCTGCAGAAGCTGTATTATCAGCTTATCTTTCTTTAAACGGAGTACTCGTTTCTCCAAAAGTTGGAGTTATAGGTGAAAATATAGAGCAGACTATAAAAAATATTGGAAAACTTGCTCATCAAGGATTTAAAAATGTCGATGACACCATGCTTGAAATAATCGATAATTAAGAAAAATAGATTAATTTTTTAATTACCTATTATTGATTGTCCACAGCTGTTAGGCATATTGCTATGAAGTTACAGTCTTCAAAGAAAGGATGATTGAATGAAAGTTAAAGACAATTTAATACTTAAATTAGTATTAGGGGTAATCATCGGTATAGTTATTGGGATGGTTTCAAATGTTCAAGTTATTGAAGTTATAATTACGATCAAACAGATTCTAGGTCAAGTTATATTCTACATGGTTCCATTAATAATACTTGGTTTTATAACTCCTGCTATTACAGATTTAAAAGATAATGCCAGTAAGATGCTGTTTACGGCGCTTGCTATTGCATATTTATCTTCAGTAGGTGCAGCATTATTTTCAATGTTTGCCGGATATGCTATAATTCCTGGATTGAATATTGTACCTGAGACTGAAGGAGTAAAGGAATTGCCAAAAATGGTATTCCAATTAGGCATACCTGCGATTATGCCTGTAATGACAGCTCTATTTACCTCTATAGTATTTGGACTTGCAATTATTTGGACTAAATCTGAAGGTATGGAAAAACTCTTTAAAGAGTTAAATAATATTATGATGGAATTGGTTAAAAAAATTATAATTCCTATACTACCGTTCTTTATTGCTGCAACCTTTGCAGGTTTAGCTTATGAAGGAGCTATAATTAAACAGTTCCCTGTATTTATAAAAGTCATAGTTATAGTACTTATCGGTCACTACATCTGGCTGGCAGTACTATACGGTATTGCAGGGGCAATATCAAAAAAGAACCCATTTGATGTTCTTAGATATTATGGACCTGCATACGTTACAGCGCTAGGAACTATGAGTTCTGCTGCAACCCTACCGGTAGCTTTGGCATGTGCAAGAAAGTCGCCGGTACTGGATAGAAAAATTGCAGACTTTGCAGTACCGATAGGTGCAACAATACATCTATGCGGTTCAGTACTTACAGAAGTATTTTTCGTAATGACAGTTTCTCAAATTCTTTATGGAAAACTACCGTCAATGGGAAGCATGATAATATTTATTGTACTTCTTGGTATCTTTGCAATCGGTGCTCCGGGAATCCCTGGTGGAACCGTAATGGCTTCATTGGGTCTAATAACAGGAGTATTGTTATTTGACGAGACAGGTGTTGCACTAATGCTTACTATATTTGCACTTCAAGACAGTTTTGGAACTGCTTGTAATGTTACAGGAGATGGAGCTATAGCACTTATGCTGACGGGGCTATTTGGTGAAAAATCAAAGGCTTGATGTTAATAATTATCAACTGTGGACAAAATCCGCCGATTAATCGGCGGATTTTTTTATCTCCTCTTTCTTCTGTCCTTACCCTTTATTAAATTCATAAAGAAGCCGATAATCATTAAGAGTCCAAAACCTGCAATCTGATATCGGTAGTTGTGGAGAAAATCATTGATTTTTTCATTGGAATGATTGACCTCATTTCCAAGTAAAATTGTGGGATGTTCGGGTGCGTGAGTTTTAAAACTCTCTATTTTATACCGGTATTCGGAAAAACCGGATTTATTATTAATTCCATTAATAGGAATTAATAGTCCAATCAATACTAAAATTAGAAAGGATGATTTACTCTTCATCATGAAACCTCCAATAAAATAATGAAATTAATTTAACTAGCTTCTGAATATGTCAAAAACAACTATCTATGTTAGGTGGATTGTGATATTCTTATGGTAAGTATACCCGGTATAATTGTTTTGCACAATATAAGAATGGATTTTTGGTGATTTAATGAGTAGATACAACAGTTTTCATGATTATTTCTATAATAAATTTAATGTGAAGATACTTAAACTCTCTATAGATGCGGGTTTAACATGCCCAAATCGCGATGGAACACTGGGAAAATCAGGATGCATATACTGCTCGGAAAGAGGGGCCGGAGACTTTACCTTTAAAGATGTTGAGTCCATAACTCTTCAGATGGAAAAACAGAGAAAAATACTTGAAAGAAAATGGCCGGAGGGTCTTAATATAGCGTTTTTTCAAAGTTTTACTAATACTTACGCCGATGTAGAGCAGCTTAGAAAAATTTATTATACTGCTCTTTCGTTTGAGAATACGGTAGGTCTGGCAATCGCGACCAGAGCGGATTGTCTATCAGAAGAGGTACTTGACCTTCTTAGTGAATTGAACGAAAAGACTTTTTTGTGGATTGAGCTTGGTATGCAATCTGTGAATGAAAGTATCATAGAGGCAATTAATAGAGGATATTCTCATACTGTCTTTGATGATGCAGTTGAAAAGCTAAAAGAAAGGGATATAAAAACTCTAGCCCATATTATATTCGGTCTACCCGGTGAAACAAGGGATAGTATGATGGATGGGATTAGGTATATAAATGATAAAAAGCTCTTTGGGGTAAAAATCCATAGCCTTTATATTCAAGAAGATACACCGCTTGCTAAGATATATAAGAAAAAACCATTTGAATTGCTCTCAAAAGAAGAGTATATTGATGTGGTGGTAGAATCAATATCAAGACTGGACCCCAAGATCGTAATCCATAGACTGACCGGGGATCCAGACAGACAAAAACTCATTGCACCGAAATGGACGGCAGATAAATTATCGGTCCTTTCCGGTATAGAGAAGAGGTTAAAGGTTGAAAATATAACCCAAGGTTGTAATGTAGAATTTTAAAACAAAAGGACGAAGAAAATGAGTATATTAAATATTCTAAATATACCATGCTTTATTTATAATTAATGTAGATTTTATGATTGGATTACAGCTATCTGTGGTATAATACTATAATGATTTAATGATATATACACTTTGAAGGGAGTATCAAGGCAATGTTATTGCATATTGGTTTAGATGTCGGATCTACAACCGTTAAGCTCGTTGTAATGTCTAAGGATTATGACATATTATATTCAACTTATCAAAGGCATAAATCCGATGTTGTAGAAACCGTTAAGAAAGTGATTTCAACGGCCTATAAAAATTTTAAAAACGAATACATCACTATAAATGTAACCGGATCAGGTGGGATGTTCGTAGAGAAATACCTCGGTATTGGATTTATCCAAGAGGTAGTTTCTGGAACGAATGCCATCCGTACTTTTATACCTGAAACTGATGTAGCAATTGAACTTGGCGGAGAAGATTCCAAGATAACTTATTTAACTGGCAATATTGAACAGAGGATGAACTCAATATGTGCAGGAGGTACCGGTGCTTTTATAGATCAGATGGCTGCATTGATGGAGATGGATGCGGAGCAGTTAAATGAATGTTCCAAGCATTTTGAAAAGATATACCCGATAGCTTCCAGGTGTGGAGTATTTGCTAAGACGGATATTCAGGCACTTATCAATCAAGGAGCCTCAAAAGAAGATATCTCTGCATCTGTTTTTCAATCGGTAGTAAATCAGACCATATCCAATCTGGCCTGTGGTAGACCCATTAAAGGTAATATTGCACTCTTAGGAGGACCGCTATACTTTTTGGACGGACTAAGAGCGAGGTTTATTGAAACACTCGAAGGCGATGGTAATGTATTTATAGCTCCTGAAAATGCTCAATTATTTGTTGCTATGGGTGCTGCAATAGCATCCATGGATTCAGAAAAGATGGCATTTAAAAATCTTATAGAAAAAATTAATTCAGAAATAGATATAGAATTGGATGAAGAAAACACGCTCGAACCACTCTTTAGTTCTGAGAAAGAGTTTGAAGAGTTTAAAAAGAACCACGCTAAAGACTCCATTGCTACTGCCAATATTGCAGATTATAAAGGGAATTGTTATCTGGGTATAGATGCAGGAAGTACTACTTCAAAAGTGATATTAATAGATGAGGATGATAATATACTATATTCTCACTATGCCAATAACCTGGGAAGACCACTGGAACTTATGATAGATGTGCTTAATGAAATCTACAATCTACTTCCTGAAGGTGCAAAAATCGCTAATAGCGGAATAACAGGTTATGGCGAAGATTTCATCAAGGCTGCAATTGGTGTCGATACAGGTGAAGTTGAGACAATAGCTCACTATACAGCGGCAAAACATTTTAATCCGGACGTAGATTTTATAATCGACATAGGTGGTCAGGATATGAAAGCCATGCATATAACCGATGGTGTAATCGACTCCATCCAGTTAAATGAGGCTTGTTCTTCAGGATGTGGATCTTTTATTGAAACTTTTGCAAAATCACTAGGGATGACTGTAACCGAGTTTCAAGAAGCGGCTCTTACTGCAAAAAACCCGGTAGACTTGGGATCAAGATGTACTGTATTCATGAATTCCAAGGTTAAACAGGCGCAAAAAGAAGGCGCTTCTGTGGGAGATATTGCTGCCGGACTTTGCTATTCGGTTATAAAAAATGCACTGCAAAAGGTAATTAAACTTAGAGATCCGAGCGAACTTGGTGAAAATATAGTAGTTCAAGGTGGAACTTTTTATGGCGATGGAATCCTTAGAGCTTTCGAAAATGTTTCTAAGAGAACCCCGATAAGACCGACCATTGCAGGGCTTATGGGCGCTTATGGAATGGCACTTATAGCCAAGGAAAGATCCACTGGCGAAAGCAATCTTTTCAGTATAGAAGAATTATCAGAATTTTCATACAAGCAGCATTCGGCAAGATGTGGACTTTGTAGTAATAACTGTGCCCTTACTGTAAATATATTTTCCAATGGAAGTCGTTATATCAGCGGAAATAGATGTGAAAGGGGCAGTGGGATAAAAACGGTTAAATCAGAACTGCCAAACCTTTATAATTATAAATACAATAGACTATTCGACTATGAATCGCTTCCTGAAGAGCTTGCTCTAATGGGAAGGGTCGGTATTCCAAGGGTGCTTAATATGTATGAAAATTATCCTTTCTGGCATACATTTTTAACTGAACTCGGCTACAGGGTTGAACTTTCAAAAGATAGCAGTAGGGAAGTCTATGAAAAGGGAATCGCTACGATAACAAGTGAAACAGCTTGCTATCCGGCTAAATTGGTTCATGGGCATATTGAGGATTTGGTTGAACGTGGAATAAAATTTATTTTTTATCCAAGTGTTTACTATGAAGAAAAAGAATACGATACTGCTCAAAATCACTTAAACTGCCCGGTAGTTGCAGGATATTCGGAAGTAATATTAAACAATGTAGACAGTTTAAGGGAAAATAATGTAAAATTCATGAATCCTTTTATTTCTTTCGACAATAGAAAGAGGCTTGCTGACAGACTTTATGATGAATTCAAAACACTTGGGTTCAATAAGACTGAAGTAAGTACAGCGGTAAATCTTGCATATACCGAACTTGATAAGTATAGAGAAGATTTGGTAAATGAAGGTAAAAGGACCTTGGAATACATCGAAGAAAATGGTGTTAAGGGTATAGTATTATCCGGTAGGCCGTATCATGTTGATCCGGAGATTAATCACGGTATACCGAATCTAATAAATTCTTTGGGATTTGCATTATTGTCAGAGGACAGTTTGGGAACTGAGATGGATGTATCAAGCGACTTAAGAGTGCTTGACCAATGGGTTTATCACTCCAGATTATATAGAGCAGCTGAATATGTAGGCAGGAATGAAAATCTTGAAATGGTTCAATTAAACTCGTTTGGATGCGGACTTGATGCGGTAACTACGGATCAAGTTAATGAAATACTCGCTGCTCATGGAAAGATTTATACCGTGCTTAAGATAGACGAGGTATCCAATCTGGGTGCTGTAAAGATAAGACTAAGATCACTATCACAAGCCATAAATAAGAGACAAACAAAACCTAAGAGATTAAAACTGCATCCTGAAAAGGTTAAATTTGATAAAAGTAAGAGAGAAACTCATACCATCCTTGCTCCTCAGATGGCACCTGATCATTTTGAGATTTTAGAGGCAGCTCTTAGAAGTGAGGGGCTAAATATAGAGTTTTTACCGGAAGTTAACTCCAAGGTAATAGACGAGGGATTAAAATATGTAAACAATGATGCTTGCTATCCATCTATAACTGTAGTAGGACAGATGATGGAAGCACTGAACTCCGGCAAATATGACCTGGATAAGACAGCTCTTTTGATGACACAAACAGGAGGAGCTTGTAGAGCTTCGAATTATGTCGGATTTATAAGAAGGGCATTAGAAGATGCTGATATGCCGCAAATTCCTGTTATAGCTCTTTCAGCGCAAGGTATAGAGTCTCATTCGGGATTCAAGTTGACTCTACCAATTCTATATAAAGGAATTTTAGCAGTTCTTCTGGGAGATTTGCTTATGAGACTATCCAATGCAACCAGACCTTATGAAGTACTGAAGGGTTCTACCGATAAACTCAAGGATGCTTGGATAAATACATTAAGGACTTTTGTTCAAAAACCAAATACTAAGCAGTTTAAAGCTTATGTCCAAGAAATTGTTACTGACTTTAGTAATTTAGAAGTTAAGCTTAGGGATATCCCTAAGGTTGGAATAGTTGGCGAAATACTGGTTAAATATCTTCCGGAGGCCAATAATAATCTTCAAAAAATACTTGAAGCTGAGGGAACAGAGGTAATAATACCTGACTTAACTGACTTTTTAATGTATTGTTTGAGAAATGCAACTCATAAGTACAAACTGTTATCGAAAGGATTCTTTGGTGCAAAAACTGCTCAGTTAGGAGTATATTATATAGAATTCTATAGAAAGCACATACGTAAAGCACTCGAAGGCACCAGATTTTATCAAATCGAATATATTGAAAACCTGGAGAAAAAAGTTGAAGGAATTGTATCTTTAGGTAATCAATATGGAGAAGGCTGGTTATTAACTGCCGAGATGATTGAGCTGATAGAGCTTGGGGCCAGCAATATAGTATGTACGCAGCCGTTTGGATGCCTACCGAATCATATTACCGGTAAAGGTGTAATTAAGAAATTAAGAGAAATACACCCTAGTGCAAATATAGTTCCGATAGATTACGATCCGGGTGCAAGTGAAGTAAATCAGGTCAATAGAATCAAATTGATGCTATCTACTGCAAAAGAAAATATAGAAAAGAAACAGGAAGAAAATAGAAAGCTAAAGACTATCTAATTTTGTTAAACTATAAAGAGCTCCAAGAGTTGTAAAACAACTTTTGAAGCTCTTTTTTATTTAATGAAACCAATATTCTATTAGATTATAGCAAAATCCAAAATACAAGTATTGGTAATTAATTACTAGAAAACATATCGTTCACTTAATGAAAATTTAAAGCTTTAGCATATTGCAGAAGAGTTTAGTCTATGATATCATTGTTCTCAAGAAAGGACAATGCAGGTGGTGCAATATGAAGTATTCTGAGCGCGGTTTAAAAACAAAATTCATAATAATGATCTTGGTTTTCATATTTGTTTTTATAGGATCATTCGGAGTTGGAAGATATCCTGTACCGATTTGGCTTATACCTAAGATTCTCTTATCTAAATTTGTTGATGTCAATACGACTTGGGTGAGAGAAATGGAAACGGTTGTCTTATTAGTAAGACCTCCGAGAATTTTGGCCGCCGTATTGATAGGAGCTGCGCTTTCTACTGCAGGTGCCGTTTATCAAGGTCTATTTAGAAATCCGATGGTATCTCCTGAAGTTCTAGGCGCGTCTTCGGGTGCGGGATTTGGAGCAGCTCTTGGAATCATAATGGCAGCAGGTTATTTTAGGATAACGGTCTATTCATTTACATTTGGACTTATAGCCGTTTCGCTTACCTATATGATAAGCGTAAGAAGCAAATTAAACAGGACTTTGAGTCTAGTGCTTGCAGGCATTATGATAGGTTCTATATTTTCTTCGCTAATATCCTATATAAAACTCGTAGCAGATCCTTTAAATGACTTACCGGCAATAACCTATTGGCTTATGGGAAGTTTAGCATCTATAAGACCGAGAGATCTGTACTTCGTCTTTATTCCTATTCTGCTAGGGCTCATACCACTCATTCTATTGAGATGGCGAATAAATATCCTTACTATGGGAGATGAAGAGGCCAAGTCAATGGGAGTGGATACTGGACTGCTCAGACTCATAACCATAGTATGTGCGACATTAATAACGGCAGCCAGTGTATCCGTTAGCGGGATGATAGGATGGATTGGGCTTGTAATCCCGCATTTTGCCAGATTGATAGTTGGATATGATTATAAAGTACTTATTCCAGCATCGATACTGCTTGGATCGACATACTTACTTATAGTCGATGATATTGCAAGAATACTCACTACATCCGAGGTGCCTTTAGGTATACTGACTTCGCTTGTAGGTGCTCCTGTATTTATTCTACTCCTTTTGAGGGAGGATATAGCCAGATGATACTGAATGTTAATAATTTGAGTTTTGGATATGATAAAAGGCTTGTATTAAAAAATCTGGAATTTGGAATTGAAAAACCCGGAGTTTTAGCGGTGGTTGGACCCAATGGTGTAGGTAAGAGTACGCTCTTTAAATTGATACTTGGACTGTTAAAACCAAAAGAGGGAAGTATCGAGATAGAAAATAAAACTATCTCCGAATATTCAAGGAGAGAACTTGCCAAAGAAATGGCATATATTCCGCA
>MTKW01023950.1_pt1 | contig 26803 bp, 30 predicted proteins | sample 1042761 | NCBI WGS metagenome assembly MTKW01 (sample SAMN06205366, study PRJNA360243) | anaerobic digester metagenome | biome: Wastewater treatment plant; feature: Anaerobic digester sludge; material: sludge; isolation source: anaerobic digester fed with sludge from wastewater treatment plant ...
ACTTCCTTTAGATGGTCATATATTTAGAGAAGGACATGGTCAAATAGCCTGGGGAAAAACACAATTCTCTCACAAAGCATTTTGCACCCAATACGACTCCTTTGTAGTCACGCACTAAGTTATGAGGTGTAACAAGGTCCCACCGACGAGGACATGCGTTCAAAACCATCCTAGAAACCACATAGGTTGTCCCGCGCTTTGGAGGAGGCAAATCGTAAACACCGCCCAACACTGTCTCCACAACATCGATTCCATTTATGGAACCCCGTTTCACGAAATCGACGAAGACTCTTGCGACATTCCCGGTCGGAGGAAAGTTGACCACGGTTCCATCAGCCTTGATAATAGTGACAGGATGTGGCGTAAGGTTTACGATCCGGTTCTCCAATTCGAACATACATTGTACACCTGCCTTCCTTTGTCTCAATCAACCCCAAGAAGTACACACTGAGATTAACTTAACAGACGCCCTCCGACTTAAGCGGAGAGCGTCCCGGATTCGATGACAATTAGGGGGATTACAGGGCGCTAAGCATAGTTCCTGCACCCGTCTATCATTAGTTATTTTGTACTTCACTTCAATGCTTAGTTAGTAAACGAAGCAGTTCTAAAAGACCAGATTACATCCTATCTAATTGACCTTATTCAGCGTCCTTGTGAGATACTCCCTCAATTGTGCTGCGATCGTATCTCTAACCTTCCGAAACTGCTCCATGATTTCCTCTTCAGTTCCCGTTGCTTTGGCCGGATCGGAAAATGGCATGTGAAGCCTTTTTACAGTTGGCGGAGTTGTGGGACATCTCGTGTCCGCATCATCGCAGAGAGTGATCGCGTAATCCATTTGGCTTAGGAGGATTGGATCAATTTCGTCTGATGTCTGTTGGGATATGTCAATCCCTATTTCAGCCATGACCTTGATTGCTCTCGGGTTGACCCCGTGGGCCTCTAGTCCCGCGCTGAAAACCTCTACTCTGTTCCCACCTATTTTTTTTGCTAACCCCTCCGCCATTTGACTGCGGCATGAGTTTCCAGTGCACAAGAACATGATCTTAGTCTTTTTGGACACTTGTATTCCTCCCTGTACGTACTCTTGTGATTGCGGATAGAGTCAGCGTCCTGCTGTCAAGTCCGATAGGCTATTTACCTCTGCCAGTTTTCTGCTCACTATCTTGAGGATCTCCATTCTATCCTCCTGACTTTCCACAATATCATACTTAGCCGCATCAATTACAAGCAGCGGAGACAGATTGTATTCGGAGAAGTACGCTTCGTATTCCCGATTGAGGTTTTCCCAATAATCCCTTTCAACGATCTGTTCGTAGTCCCGGCCCCTCTTTTTGATTCGCTCAATGGCCGAGTCCGTGTCGATCTGCAGGTAAACCATCAACTTCGGTGCTGCCACATGGTCAAGCATGTTTTTGAGCAGATCCCGATACAAAATAAACTCATCCTTCTCCATGTTCCCTTCTTCATACAGCAGCTTGGCAAAAATCATGTCCCCGTAGATACTGCGATCCATGATTGTAGGTTTACCTAGTCTGGCTGCTTTTTTAAGCATCTCAAATCTCCGGTTGAGGAAGAAGACCTGCAGGGGGAAAGAGTATCGCTTGCGGTCGTGATAGAACCTATCTAAAAGCGGATTGTCTTCCACCGGCTCCCGGAAACACGGGATCCCCAGTTCCTCCGATAACATCTCCATATAAACAGTCTTACCTGCACCAACAGTAGCATCGATCACAATTGATTCATTCGACCTGTTTCGTTTCAGCAATGAGAAAAACTCCTTGTACATATAAATATCCTCCTCGGCGACAGCTGTAGTACGTCCGTAATCACATTAAACACAATATGTAGTAATACGTCAACGGCTGGGCACAATATATCCCGTCCATACACAAAAATCATTCACTCCGAGAAACTCCAAATAGGGTTCTCTAAATTCTTCTAGGTGCCAGCGAGAAAACCTGTTCCTTGAGGGGATTGTCAGAGAAGGAAGACGAGTGTACCCTTAACGTCCACTTTTTCTTGGCCATTTACAGCAGACTCGTCCCAGCTTGGCTGCCAAATATGATTCGTGTTCCTCGGGCCTAGACTATGTGTAGGTCTGGGCAACTTAGTGCAGCAAAAAGCGGCTGTTGTCATCGCCAACAGCCGCTTTCTCTTTTACCAGCTCAATTTGCTCAAACGTTCTATGGCCTTCAGCACATCTTCCCTGCGGCCAAAGGCGGTAAAGCGGAAGAACCCCTCCCCCTGCTGCCCGAAGCCTGCGCCGGGGGTACCCACAATACCGTACTCTTGCAGAAGGTAGTCGAAAAACTCCCAAGATCCCATGCCGCCAGGGCACTGCAGCCAGATGTAGGGGGCGTTTCTGCCGCCCGTGAACCACAGGCCCAGTTCCTCCAAGGCAGCGGAGATAAGGCGAGCGTTTTCCATGTAATACTTAATGTTCTCCTGGGCCTGCTGCAGCCCGTCGTCAGTGAAGACGGCCGCGGCGGCTCGCTGGACGATGTAGGACACTCCGTTGAACTTGGTGGTCTGACGCCTAAGCCACAGCTCGTTCAGGCTCACGCCCACCCTAACCAGTTCATGGGGCACCACTGTGTGGCCGCAGCGTACACCGGAAAAACCAGCCGTTTTGGAGAGGGAACAGATCTCAATGGCACAGCGCTTGGCACCTTCAATTTCGTAAATACTGGTAGGGAGACCAGGATCTTGGATAAACGCCTCATAGGCACTGTCAAAGAGGATCACCGCCTCCCGCTCCAAAGCCCAGTCCACCCACTGCTGGAGCTGTCCCCTGCTGTACACGGCGCCGGTAGGGTTGTTCGGGGAGCAGATGTAAACGATATCCGCCTCCAGATCGGGGCTGGGCAGAGGAAGAAAATCATTCTGCACGGTGCCGGCTAGGTACTGAATCTGCCGGCCGGCCATGGTATTCGTATCCACGTAAACTGGATAGGCGGGATCCTGGATCAAAACGGTGTTCTCTAGGGCGCAAATATCAAGGATATTGCCGAGATCGCTTTTGGCCCCATCACCGATGAACACTTCCGTATAGGCCAGCTCCACACCCTTGCTGGCGTAGTAGCGGCAGACGGCCTGCCGGAGAAAACCATAACCCTGTTCATCGCCGTAGCCCCGGAAAGTCTCGGCCCTCCCCATCTCGCCTACCGCCTGCTGCATGGCCGAAACCACCACAGAACTCAGGGGCAGTGTCACATCGCCGATACCGAGGCGGATAATCTCTTGCTTTGGGTTTTGCTCCTCATACTCCCGCACCTTCTGGGCAATAAGGGTAAAAAGATAGCGGTCTTTGAGGTTGAGAAAGCCCGGACAGATCTTCATAGGCGTCCTCCGTAGACCAAAGGCATCCTGCGCTTGTGTTCGCTGGTCCGGTGATACCTTTCCATGATATCCCGCTCCTCTTCCGTGACAGAACCCCCCAAGAGAAAGGTGTCGATGCATCCATAGCTGATGCCCATCTCCCCTTCGTCCGTCTGGCCGTCGTACAGGCCAGCCGAAGGTTCCTTGTCCAGAATGGCAGCAGGTGCCTCCAAAAAACGCAGGAACTGGTAAACCTCCGTAGCAGTGAGGTCAGCGATGGGATTGAAATCGCATGCACCGTCACCCCACTTGGTGAAGTACCCCATGTAAGTCTCGCTTCTGTTACCGGTACCGGCAACCAGCCTGTTTTCACTGGCGGCCACCGCGTAGAGCACGGTCATGCGCAGGCGGGGCGCCACATTCACTAGGGCCGACTCTGTAGGGGAAGTCACTATCCCGAGGGCGGCCTCCAGTGCACTTAAGGGCGGTTGGAGATCCACCACTCTGGTTTCAATGTTGAAGGCTTTGGCTACCTCTGCGGCATCCATTCGATCCTGCTGGTAGCTGCGCTGGGAACGGCAGGGCATAATCAGACCCACAGTGTTGTCCCAGGCCAACTTACAGAGAATCCCCACCAGGGCACTGTCCTTGCCGCCGCTGTTGCCGAACACAATGCCCTGGGCGTTAGCGGTAAGCAGGCACCTCCGGATAAAGCCGATCCTATTCTGCACTTCCAATGCGTAGTCTCTCATAATCTAGCCTCCCCAGCCGCTTTTAGCAGCCCAAGAAAAAGGGGATGGGGCCTATTGGGACGGCTTTTGAACTCGGGATGATACTGCACCCCCACGAAAAAGGGATGATTCCTCAGCTCCACCGCTTCCACCAAGCGGCCATCGGGGGAGGTTCCGCTTAGGCTTAAGCCGTGCTGCGCCAGGATGTCCCTGTACGCGTTATTCACTTCAAATCTATGCCTGTGCCGCTCGCTGATCTGGTCCTGGCCGTACAGCCGGTGCAGTAAGGAACCGGCGGCGATCCGGCAGGGATAAGCGCCCAGCCGCATCGTGCCACCTTTAGTTGTGATACCCTTCTGCCCTTCCATCAAATCGATCACCCTATGGGGCGAACTCTCCTCGAATTCAGCTGAGTTGGCCTCCTGCAGGCCACAGACATGGCGAGCAAACTCGATTACCGCAACCTGCATGCCCAGGCAGATCCCCAGAAAGGGGATTCCCTTCTCCCGGGCATAGCGGCAGGCGGCAATTTTCCCCTCAACGCCGCGCTCCCCAAACCCGCCGGGGATGATCATTGCATCAGTCCCCTCGAGCAGCTCAGAAGTGTTTTCCCCAGTTACTTCCTCACTGTTTACCCATTTGATGTCCACATGCACACCCAAGGCATAGCCGGCGTGGTTCAGACTTTCAACGATGGACAGATAAGCGTCCTGGAGCTTTGTGTATTTACCCACCATGGCGACAACCACCCGGCCGAAGCGGGCGTGGATTCTCTCCACCAGCTCTGACCATTCCCCCAGATCCGGAGCCGGAGTGTTCAGCCCCAGCTCCCGACACACCACCGCATCAAGGCCGGCTTTCTGCAGCATGAGGGGCGCTTCATACAGGTTCGACAAGGTGAGGTTTTCGATCACGCAGTCCGGTTTCACACTGCAGAACAAAGCAATCTTGGCGCTCAGCTGCTCCGGCAGGGGCCGATCCGTCCGAGCCACGATAATGCTGGGGGAAATACCTAACGAGCGCAATTCCCTTACGGAATGCTGGGTGGGCTTGGATTTGTGCTCCCCGGCCCAGCTGAGGTAAGGTACTAGGGTCACGTGGATGAAGAGGCAGTTTTTGGTGCCCTGCTGCCGAGAGATCTGCCGGATAGCCTCCAAAAAAGGCTGGCTTTCCATGTCACCCACCGTTCCGCCGATCTCGGTAATCAGCACATCCGCCTGGCTTTTCTCCGCTGCCCGGTAGATAAAGTCCATAATCTCCCCGGTAATGTGGGGAATGACCTGCACCGTACTGCCCAGGTAGCCTCCGGAACGCTCCCGACTGAGCACACTCCAGTACAGCTTACCAGAGGTTAAGGTGGAAAAGGCGGTGAGATCTTCATCCATAAACCGTTCATAGTGGCCCAAGTCCAGGTCTGTTTCCGCTCCATCATGGGTCACAAACACTTCCCCGTGCTCGTACGGGCTCATGGTACCAGGATCCACGTTCATATAAGGGTCTAGTTTGAGGGCAGCCACCCCCAGTCCCCGCTGCTTGAGCAGCCTGCCCAGGCTGGCCGCTGTAATCCCTTTGCCCAAACCTGACACTACTCCACCGGTGATGAAAATAAATTTGGTCACGGTTTCAACCCCAATCTGTTGGCTTACCAATGTCCGGCTACAATGAATCATCCTCCTTGTTTTTCTGCGAGAATTGTAACACACTAGACCATCGATGCGAACCCTTTTTTTGGTAAAATTGTTGCGATGTTGTTCCCCTTCCATTGTGGACAAAAAAACAACCTGAACAGTTGCACCATACACTGTTCAGGTTGTTCTTCCATTAGCTCAAAACATGGACCGGAGCTTAAGTCTTTAGTAAAAGACTCAGTGATATATACCGGTTATATGTGTCTCTCCAGCAGGACGCGGATGATCCTCTCGACGTTTTCTTGGATGTGGGGGTTAGTCTTGGTGCGCTTTTCCCGTGTGAGACCGATCACCATCTCTTGGTGGATCTGAGTTGGTTTATCCGAGAGCACAACCACCCGATCAGCCAGCATAACCGCCTCGTCTGGATCGTGGGTAGTGAAGAGTAGAGCGAACCCCTCCTGTTCGTGTTCTGTCAGGAGAAGCCGCTGTAGGTCAAATTTCAGGGCCAGATCGAGGGACTTAAAGGGTTCGTCCATTAACAGCAGCTGAGGCTTAATTGCTAAAGCTCGGACCAGCTCCAGCCTCTGTTTCATCCCGCCGCTCAGCTGGGCGGGATAGGAGTCTTTGTAGGCTAAAAGACCCGTTTTCTGCAGAAGTTTCTCCCTCACTTCTTTCCCTTCCTGTGCCGCCAAGAAGTTGTCCTGCACAAACCTAATGTTACCCTCCACCGTTTTCCAGGGAAGTAGGCGCGGTTCTTGGAAAACATAAGCCAGGCGAAGGCTGGGGCTCTGCCTTAACGTTCCTCGATCAGGTGCTGCTATGCCAGAGATAATGTTGAGCAGTGTTGTCTTCCCACACCCAGAGGGACCAATCAAGGCAATAATCTCGCCGGCCTGGACTGTGAGGGAAATATCTGCGAGTACCTTCAGCTCCCCGCTGGTGTTTTTGAAGCCCTTATGGATCTGGTTTAGTTCTAGGGTTATCGTGTTCTTAGTCATGCCGCTTCCACCTTGTCACCCTTTTGTTTAGGGGAGTTAAGATCCCGTATTCAAACACCAGCATCAACAAGATTAAAACGATGGCCCAGGCGAAGAGCTTCTCCGTTTCCAGATTGGCGTTGGCCATACTGATGACAAAGCCAATTCCGCTGGAACTGCCGATGAACTCCGCAAAGATTGTAGATTTCCAGGCAAAGGACAAACCCAAGCTAACTGCAGAGACAACATGGGGAACTAGAGCAGGAAGATAAACGTCTAGCATTATTTTTCTTCTGGAACAACGGTACACCTCAGCCATTTCCACGAGTCTCAAGTCAACGCTCTCCAAACCGGAAAAAATGTTGATAAACACCACCGGAAAGGTGACGATGAAGATCAGGAAAATGGGAGTTAAATCATCCGCAATGCCAAACCAAATGACGGCTAACACGATCCAAATGACCGGTGGGATAATCTGAGTAACTGTAATGATAGGACGGAATAGATCCTGCAGAAAACGGCAGGTGGAAAAGAGCAAAGCGGTGAACATGCCCGCCACCAGCGCGGCAGAATAACCCAGCAAAGTCCTCCGGAAAGTGATGAGCGTGCTTGCCCAAAGCGACCCCGACTGCCACAATTTCTGCAGCGCCTGGAACGTCTCTTGGGGTGAAGGCAGAATGAGGGGATGGTAGTTTTGGGATAGTTTGTGCCAGAAAATAAGCACTACTATGATGCCAGTAGTGCTTAATATTCTTCTGGTCAGATTATTACCTTTGGAAATAGAAGTCTTCATCGGGAAGCTTACCACCTATCATCTCGGGGTACATCTCTAATATGGCTGAAAAATACCGGTTTATCAAGTCCCGCACCTCAGCATCAGAGTAGAGATTAAGGTTAACTCTCTGAAATGATGCTTCTGCCACTGCCGCCGGCTGGTTGAAGTACCGTTCAGCAAGCAGCGCCGCTTCAGCCGGGTTATTCTTGACCCATTCCACACCTTCCTGGTAGAAGGCGTTGAGAGTGTTCATCAGAGTAGGATTCTCCCTAGCAAAATCTCCCCGGGCAAAGAGACCAACAAAGGGGATCCGATCATCGCCTTCATGTAGTTTGGCCCATTCTGCCTGCAGATCAAGGGAGAGGACAGCCTGGTCGTAATTCAGCAGTGTAATGCTCACCATGGGCTCAGGCAGGACAATGGCATCGAGCTGGCCCAACTGAAAGCTTCTAGCACCATTGTTGCTCGGCAGATAAACAAACTCCACCTGGGCAGGATCCACTCCGTTTTCCTGGAGGAAATAGCGGACTAGAAAGTCCACCGGTCCACCCATGAGAGGTAGACTTAACGTTTTACCCACCAAATCGGACCACGAATCCGCTTGAAAGCCATTGGTCAGTAAATAATCGATGCCCCAAATGTTGGTATTGAGAAGGGTCAGGTCGATCCCTTTGTTATACGCTTTCGCTCCCACATTCACTCCAGTAACAAGTAGGTCAATCTCGTTCTTGGAGATCAGGGCAAGCCCCCGCTGATGATCGGGTGAAATTACAATGTCCAGCTCCATTTTCCCCTGGTCCTTCAGCCAGAGCAGGGGCAGAGCCCCCACTGTGGGGGGCGTCTGCACCGTTATTGTCTCCACCTCAGCACACACAGCCGAGCCGGCACAAATCAGAACCAAATACATGGTTAGGAGCAGCCTTGGTATACTCCGCCCTTTTTTCATGGCTCACATCCTCCATTCACTCTCTAGCGAACCCGATAGCTGGTGTGCAGCAGATGATGGGATTTACCGCCTAAAGGCTCACCCAGGAACTCTTCGTACAATCTGATCACATCTGGATTCTCATGGGACTTACGGATGGTATTGCTCTGGTCAAGGGAGGCCAAACCTTGCGCCCGTTTCCCTTTGGCTTCCAGGTCGTTTGTAATGGGCTGGCCGCCACCGCCCACGCAGCCGTGGGGACAGGCCATAATCTCAATCCAGTCATACTCCGAAGTGCCTGCCTTAATCTCATCCAGGACTTTGGCTGCATTGGCTAGGCCGCTTACAATACCGATTTTGTAGGTGCGGTCCGCAATTTCCACCTCTGCCTCCCTCACACCCATAATGCCTAAATTCAATTTCTCCAGCGGCTCGCCCGTTAAGACCTCTTTTACCGTGCGGAGCGCCGCTTCCGTCACACCGCCGCTCGTGCCAAAAATTGTTGCGGCACCGGTTGCTTGTCCCAGAATTTGATCGTAGCTGTCGTCTTTCAAATTCAAGAAGTCGATACCAGCTTCTTTGATCATGCGGGCCAGTTCACGGGTAGTCAGGACCGCATCCGTATCCCTATATCCGCTGTGGCGGTGCTCCTCTCGAGCCCCTTCGTACTTCTTAGCTGTGCAGGGCATTATTGAGACGGTGAAAACATCGCCTGGGTCCACATTGACCTGCTCAGCGTAATACGTCTTGACGATGGTGGAAAACATCTGCTGGGGCGATTTCGCAGTTGAGATATGATTCAATAAATCCGGGTAGTTTTGTTCTGCGAATTTCACCCAGCCTGGACAGCAGGATGTGATATGGGGTAGGTTTTTGTTCCCCTGGATGCGCTGAATAAACTCGTTGCCTTCTTCTAAAATAGTAAGGTCAGCACTGAACTCGGTGGAAAACACTTTCTCAAAACCAAGTTTTCTTAAGGCCGCGATCAACTTTCCGGTCACGACTGTGCCCGGTTCTAAGCCAAACTCCTCACCGATGCTCACCTGAATGGTGGGGGCAGTCTGCACCACCACGTATTTAGCCGGATCTTCTAAAGCAGCCCAGACCCGCTCAATGTCACTTACCTCGGTGATGGCACCCACCGGGCAGACAGCGGCACATTGGCCGCACTTGGCACAGTTCACTTCACTTTGGGGCAGATCAAAGGCGGTAGTAACCATTGCCTCAAAGCCCCGTCCGGAAAACTCCAGCGTGCCGACGCCTTGGATTTCCCTACAGACTCGCACGCAGCGACCGCAGAGGATGCATTTATTCGGATCACGTTTTAGGGCTACCCCTGCTGTGTCGGGCTTTAGGTTCCGTTTCTCGCCCTCGAACCGCTCCACAGATTCGCGAGTGATGCCTAGATTGTAAGTGAGGTCCTGCAGCTCACAGCTGCCGCTCCGGTCGCAGCCCAGGCAATCCTGGGGATGGTTCGCCAGCAGCAGCTCAACATTCAACCTTCTGGCCTTCCGTGCCCTGGCACTGCGGGTACTGATTTTCATGCCATCGTAAACAGGCGCTACGCAGGAAGCGAGCAGCCGTTTGGAGTTCAAATCCTCCACCACACAGACCCGGCAGGAACCATCGAGGGATAGGGCGGGGTGGTAACATAGAGTTGGAATCTCGACCCCAGCCATCCGAGCGGCCTCCAAAACGGTAGTACCTGCATCTACCTCTACCAACTGGTCATCTATTGTTAAGGTGATCTTGCTCATCAACCCATACTCCTTTCCTATTCCGCTCCTAACCCTGTGTAATGGCCTTGACGGGGCATTTACCGGCGCAGATACCGCAGCTGATGCAAACCTCAGGCTGAATCACATGGGGTTTCTTCCGTTCACCGCTGATTGCTCCCGTGGGACAGACCCGAACGCAGGCTGTACAGCCGATACAGGCCTCCTGGTTAATCTCGTAGGCCGCACTCATCCCGGCGCACACATTAGCGGGACAGCGTTTGTCCTTAATGTGGGCTTCATACTCGTCCCGGAAGTGATGTAAGGTGCTGAGCACAGGTGTGGGAGCAGAACCGCCTAATTGGCAGAGGGAAGTGTTGATAATATGCTCACCCAACTCTTCCAAAAGTTCCAGATCCCCTTCCCTGCCCTCTCCAGAGCAGATGCGATCGAGGATTTCCAGCATCCGCTTAGTTCCTTCCCGGCAGGGAGTACATTTACCGCAGGATTCGTTCTGGGTAAATTTAAGGAAGAACCTGGCCACATCCACAACACAGGTGCTGTTGTCCATTACGACCATACCGCCCGAACCCATCATGGCTCCCGCTTCCTGCAGGGACTCATAATCAATGGGCAGATCCAAGAGGTCAGCAGGGATACATCCACCGGAAGGTCCGCCAATTTGGACAGCTTTTAGTTCTCCGCCGTTGCTCACCCCACCGCCAATATCGTAGATGATCTCCCGAATGGTCATACCCATGGGGACTTCCACTAAACCAGTGTTGTTAATCTTACCTGTCAAAGCAAATACTTTGGTGCCGGTGGATTTTTCACTGCCGATTGCTTTGTAAACTTCGGCGCCTTGGCAGATAATATACGGTACATTGGCAAAGGTTTCCACGTTATTGATGTTGGTGGGCTTACCCCACAGTCCCGATACGGACGGGAACGGCGGTTTGGGCCTTGGCATGCCGCGGTTGCCTTCAATAGACGCCATCAGAGCAGTTTCTTCACCGCAGACAAAGGCACCGGCGCCTTTCTTTATTTTAAGGTCGAAGCTGAAGCCGCTGTTGAAGATGTTTTCACCCAGAAAACCATATTCTCTGGCCTGTTCGAGGGCGATCTCTAAGCGGCGAATGGCCAAAGGATACTCCGCCCGGACGTAGATATAACCCTCGTCGGCGCCAATGGCGTAAGCAGCAATTATCATGCCTTCAATGATTCGGTGGGGGTCACCCTCCAGGAGGCTTCTGTCCATAAAGGCACCTGGATCTCCCTCGTCGGCGTTGCAGATCACATACTTTTTCTCGCCAGGGGTCTGGCGGGTGAATTCCCATTTCAAACCCGTCGGGAAGCCAGCACCGCCCCGGCCCCGCAGCCCAGATTCTTTGATCTCGGCAATGACCTCTTCCGGGGTCATCTCGGTCAGTGCCCTGCCGCACGCTTCATACCCGCCAACGGCGATGTACTCGTTGATGCTTTCCGGATCAATCCGGCCGCAGTTGGCCAGCACAATACGGTGCTGTTTCTTGTAAAAATCGATATCTCGATAGGCGGGAATTTTGGCTTCCGTTCCCTGCTCCGTATAAAGCAGTCTTTCGACGATCCGACCTTTGAGGAGGTGTTCTGCGAAAATCTCGTCAACATCCTCAACTGAAACCTGGCAGTAGAAAACCCCTTCTGGATAGACAATCACAATTGGGCCCTTTTCACAAAAGCCGTGGCAGCCAGTTTCCACAACTTTCACTTCATCTTGCAGGCCCGCTTCCACAAGTTTACTGGTTAAACGGTCCTTAATGTTGTCTGCACCAGAGGAGACACAGCCTGTCCCTGTACAAATTAAGACATGAGAGCGGTAAAATCCAGGATTCATGGCTATACTCCCCTTTCCTCAAAACGTGCAACCGCATAGTCTTCCACAACCCTGCCGTTGATCACGTGTTCTACAATGATTCGTTCCACTGCCTGTGGAGTCACCTTTCCGTAGGTTATCCGGCCCTTACCAGGGAGTTCCACATCGAGCAGGGGTTCCTGTTCGCACATGCCGATACAGCCAGTTTGGGATGTGATAACATCTAGATTCCGTTTTCTCAGTTCTTTCAGAACAGCCTGAAGCACATCCCTGGCTCCGGCGGCAATCCCGCAGGTACCCATGCCAATAATGATGTTGGGTTTTCCTTCACTGTTCCGGGCAGACATTTCCTTTTCCAGCTTCGCCCGTAATTCTCTTAGCTCCTCAAGTGATTTCAAGATCACTCACCTCCGTATAGGTCGTCTAATCCTGCTTGAATGAAGTCCCTCAGCCAACTCACCACTTCTGGGTGGGAAATGGCGATGCGACCTAATGTGCTTTTTATCTCTCCAGTACCCAGCAGGAAAGATTTTTGCTTGTAGTAATGCGTATAAATCAGATCAAGCTCAGGGTTGGGAACTATAATCCCCAATAGCGTCCCTGTCAGATCGCCCAAGGGCGCCCGATCGATATGGCTGTAGCGCAGGGTTGCCGTGACCTCAGTGCCTCGGCCAGGCACCGACTTAACCTCAAATTTACCTTCCGCCCGCTCAGCTGCCTGAGCAAAAAGGGGTAAACCCAACCCCACGTCCCGGGTAGTGCGCGAAGTAAAAAACGGATCAGTAATCTGGGCCAACTCTTCCGGAGGAATTCCCCTGCCGTTATCTGCAACCTCAATGCGCAAAAGATCTCTGCCAGGCTGTTCGTCAATACTGATAGTCACTAACGAAGCCGCGGCGGCGATGGAATTCTGTGCAATATCCAGAATGTGCAGTGCTAACTCCCGCATACGTCCTCCTAAAATGAGACGTTCTAAGTGTTATCCGTTAAGAAGCACGCTCCGCCACAGCAGGTTCCGTTTTGGTTCTGTAAGAATGTAAGATGGCAGCAACGCTATCCGGGCTGAGCCTGCCATGGGTATCATCGTTAATCATGATTACAGGCGCTAGACCGCAGGCACCAATGCAAGCCACCGTCTCCAACGTGAATTCCAAATCTTCTGTAGTACCCCCGCTTTTGATGCCCAACTCCGTTTCGATTGCCTTCAGCACTTCAGCTGCACCCCTCACGTGACAGGCAGTGCCAGTGCAGACCCTAATCACATTTTTGCCCCGCGGTTCTAAATGGAACTGGGAATAGAAAGTGACTACGCCGTAGACTTTGGAGAGGGGTAGACCCAGATTCTCGGCAATTTCACTCAACACATCCTGGGGCAGATAGCCGTATTTCTCCTGGGCTTCCTGCAGGATGGGAATGAGATTATCCTGTTCCCTACCAAAGCGGGCAAACACCTCGTTGAGGGGAGCGAGATACTTTTCGTAGTTTTCCTTGCCATGACCACAGACACAAGCCATATTACGCCATCCTTTCTTTTCCTTGTTTTTTACTTAACTATATTGTTATTTTTTTCACAACGCCAAACATAAAATTACCCCGCTGGCACGCAGGGATTTGTTAATATTATCACATTCTCTAACTGTTATCATGATACACGCTTTTGCGGGATATTTCAATAGCTGTTTAGAAGAAATTTTTCTCCAAAAATCTAGACATTAATCTGCCCAGTTCACCACCTAAATTAAAGCCATCTCCCCCGCCGCATTTACCAATATCAGTCAAATAATGGCTGTCGGAGCCTTGGAGAAACAGATAGGAATCTAATTCGGGATGGGTACGTAAATAGTCATCTATCGCGCGATTAGATGATAGTTCCAAAATGCGAATTTCGACGTCTCTGGGGATAAATCCTAATTGGCTGAGGATACTATTGGTGGGGCGATCAACGTGGGCCGGTACTGCAATACCGCCCAGTTTCGTTACTGCTGAAACTGTGTCGGAGAGGGAGAGCCCGGTTGCCACTGCCAAGAGCCGCCCTTCCTTGGCAATGTACTGATCCGTGTAATCAGTAAGCAGCTGATGACCAAAAAACTCCTCGTTATTATCCAAGTCAGGCAGATGCTCCTTAACAATGCTGTCCCAGGCGAGCAGAGCCTCTAACGTTGGGAAATAACACAACACATGTACTTCTTCCCGGGTCTCAACTTCCATGGCGGGAATGAGGTTAACCCCAGTCCCTTTGGCAAGTTCCAGCGCGATAGGGATATTACCGGCCGTATTGTGATCCGTTATCGCGATACAATCCAACCCGAGCTTAACCGCCCGTTTAATAATGTTGCCGGGGGTGTTCAGAAGGTGGGCACAGGGTGATAAACAACTGTGGATATGCAGATCAACTCTGCAGCTCTCTTTTAGGCTCATTCACCTGCCTCCAACGGGGACTAAATACCCAAGTTTATCAGCTTTTTGACCAGTTCATAAGCAGTTAAAGGCGTACGGAGGATGTTTACCTGCCTTTCCTGCGCTCGTTCAATGGCCACTTCTTCCAGTTCGAAGTCCTCCACCACAATGACAGCCGCCACTTCAGTTAAGCTGGCCACAGCCACAACATTTTGGTGCCCTTGAATGGTGATCCAGAGGTTATCCCTTTCCGCTTTCGCCATCACGTTGCTGAGGAGATCCCCCACATAAACACCGGCTATCTCCCGCTCAAACGGACCTGAAACAACATCTAATCCCAAGGTTTCAACAAGTTTTGTTACGTTCATCTCTGCCAATCTCCCATCCTTACAGGCCTTTTTCCCTCTTTTTCATTACCGGCGGCAGCTCCTGAAACAGGGCTGACAGTCTTTCCGTTAACTCACCCATTTGCTTTCTCAGCAGAAAGACACAGTCGCTGCGGCTGGCTGCTCCAGTCACTATGTCCTCCGCCAGTGTTCTACAGTCTGGAGCTCCGCAGGCGGCGCAGTCTAAGCCGGGCAGCACTGCAATTTCCCTTTCCAACTGGCCTAGTTTCTCCATCGCCTTCTCCAGGTCGCTGTCTAATTGGCCAAGCTGGAGCGGCTCAAAACCTGCGGGCAGAGCGAAGTTGTAGCTGTCGTAATCCTGCTCTATCGGTTCCACACCCTGCGCCCTCAACCGGCGCAGATCGTAGCGTGCTTGAAAAGGATTGACTACGTTAAAGATGCCCCCAACACAGCCGTATTCACAGGCGGAAAGTTCAAGATACCTGACACCTCTGATGTTGTCCCGGGAGAGCTCGTCCAAAAGTGACTTGACGCGGTGGATACCTGACACTGATAGACTGCGGCTCTGCAGCTTTTCGCCCAGGAGTTTAACTTCCCCGCCGCTCTGCCCCCAGCCCAGTCCTAGATAGGGCACGGGTGAATTCTGTTCCTGGAGGTCTTTTTGTTCGGCAGCCAGGACGGATCTAACAGCTTGATAAACCTGGCCAACGTCTAGCGTCTTATCAATGGGACTACTTTCGATGCCAAGGGGGTCAAAAGTGGTGGTGTTCTTACCTGGACAAGGTGTAATCAGGAAAGTGCCTACCTCTTCTAGTTCAATACCCCTGGCCACCGCTTCCTTTCTGGCCTTTTCCGCCATGGCATCTGTGGGGGCTTTGAGGGGAAGCAGGTACTCCGTCAGCTCTGGATACATAATCTTGACCAACCTGACCACCACAGGGCAGGAAGAAGAAATGTAAATACCCTGGTTGGCTGCTAAAAACTCCCCTGTTTTTCTGCTCAAGGCCTCAGCTGCCAGGGAAACGTCAAACACCTCTTTAAAGCCTAAGGCATACAGAGCATTTCTAACCCTACGGGGATTTACTCCCCTAAACTGCCCGTAAAAACTGGGCGGGATCAACGCGAACGGATATTTATAACCCGACACATCATCTAGGCTGGCAGTAAGGGAATGCTTGGCATGGTAGGCGCAGATGCGAATACACTCTGCACAATCAATACACAGCTCATCCCTGATGGTTGCCTTGCCGTTATGAACCCTGATGGCCTTGGTGGGGCAGTTCTTGACACAGTTGGTACATCCCTCGCACAACTCTTCCTTGAGCAATACCGAGTGTTTTTTCACGCCTTTCACTCCCATCCCTTGGCGGTCGCGGAAACTAGAAATTGATTATGGCGGTAAACGTCGTGCCCTTACCCTCTTCGGTCTCGATCGTAAAATGATCGGAATAGTGTTTGATGTTGTTTAGACCCATCCCGGCACCAAATCCCAGGGCCCGAACATAGTCATCTGCCGTTGAATAACCTGGCTGGAGGGCCCGCTCCACATCGGCAATACCTGGGCCCAGGTCCTCAGCTACCACCCTGATTTGTTCAGAAGATATATAGACTGTGATTTGTCCCCCCAAGGAGTGAATGATAATATTCATCTCCATTTCATAGGTCACAATTGTCACCCGGCGGCTGATGGTCGATTTGATGCCCAATTTGCGCAGGGCCTCTTTCAAGTTGCTGGACGTCTCGCCGCCGCGGGAGAAATCCCCTTGGGCGATTTTGCTTTGTAAAAGAACCTGCTCCCGCATTGCATCCCTCCGCCTTTAGTCGATGCTGCGCATCGTCTCTGAATCCAAGCCCGCCTTGTATAAACGGCCGCAGCATTCAAACATGGATAATGGTGACAGGTACAAATTGATCCCCTTTTCCTTGGCCAAATCGATCGTTTCCTGGGGCGGCCTTTTGCCCCGGACAAAGATAATGAATCTAAGATCGGTCATTTCTGCTGTGCGGATTACATGTGGATTTGTTAACCCCGTTAGGAGCATGGTCTTTTCTTGGGAAAAGGCCAACACATCGCTCATTAAGTCGCAGCCGCAAACCGTCTCAATTTCATAATCCGGATCATCAATCACCACCACCGGTTCTAGTTCGATCAATGGTATAATATCAGCCAGTTTCACCTGGATTCTCCCTTCAGACATGACTTCTGCTATTACAGGTGGGATTAATGTCCCGCTCCATTATACCACGTATTGCAATTTCTTTCACAAAGATTTGCTCACAGCACCTACTTTTCGTACAAATATAAAAGAGCTAGGCAGCGCCTAGCTCCGGATTGAACATTGTCCTTGCTTATTCGAAGACCACTTTCACTTTATCGGTGACAGTCTTCCCACCGGTAACCGTAATCAGCAGTGTATACTCTTTCCCTTTTAGGTTCTCATTGTAAAGATCCTCATTGAGCTCAACGAGTTCGGCAGGTAATTGTACCGTAGCTTCTTCGGTGTGCTTAACACCAGGTACAACAACGGCAGAGCTGAAGCCTATCGCAAACGTGTCTTCCCATAAAGGCTCTTCATCGTCCTCGTTTTCAAAAAGCTGTACCAACATCTCATCCAGCTTCAGGTTGAGAAAACCCTTCGTTGTGAATTTGACGGTAATATCTGCCTCTGTCTCGTTGAACTTGAACTTAATGGGATTCGGTTCAATGCTGATCGCTACAGATGCGGTCAAGCAACCAGTCAACATCAAAAGGGCCAATGCAACAGCAACTAGTCTTACTCGTCTTGCCACGTCAATCCCCCGTTTCTTTCTGCTAATGATTATTCTTATCTTTTTGTTCGCCCTTTGGTGAGAAATACCTTCCGTTATTTATGGATTCTGGTGGGATTTTTCCAATGCTTACCTATAAATACTCAAAGAACTCCAACCTTTCGCCGCTAGGACCCATGAAGAAGATGTTCTTGGCACCTTTTTTGATTGGTATGTTCGAGGGTTCTTTTGTTTCGTAGGTAACACCTCTGTCCTCGAGCCGCTGTACCAAGGAGGAAATGTCTTTCACCCCTAGGGCAAGGTGGTCAATCACTCCCGCTTGACGACTTGCCGCAACGTTCTTGTCTGCGATGTTGATCAGTTCAACAATGCAGCTGCCCAAATTGAGGAATGCCAGTCTAACTCCCCCACCGTGTAAGTCGGCTGTGTGATCAAGGGTAAAGCCTAAAACATCCGTGTAAAACTCTATTGACTCCTGCAGGTTGTCCGTATGAATTCCGATATGTGCTAATCCGATAATTTCACCTTGTTTATTCACTGCTGCCCCTCCCTCAACTAGGTATCTTTCTTGCTGAGCGAAAACTCAGCGTCTGGGTCTCTTCCCAGTTTACCCCATCTATCTGCCCAAGCAGCCTTTTCACTAAGCGCGTTCAATCAGTTCTTCGCTCCTTGGGTGGAAAAGACTGATCAAAAAGCTCAGCAGCCTTGGGATCTAGCTCAAACTCTTCCGCAATAATCAGTCGACCGGAGCAGCCTGCCAGTGCCCCTTCTCTCAGTTCGAGGGCCTGAAGCGCGTCCACGTAACTGCCTTCGGCTGAAGCGATGCCGAAGTTTTGGGCCGGTACAAAACCGAAGCGGTGGTAGTAAGCGGGGTTGCCGTATATGAGGACGGCAGCATATCCCGCATCCTTGGCAAGCTCCAGTGTATGCCTGATTAAGGCACTGCCCACACCCTGTCTTTGATATTCAGGCAAGACAGAGAGAGGCCCAAAGCCGATTACAACCCTTTCTCCACCGTCGTTTANNCCGGGCATATACACATTCCAAAAGGCTTCCCGGGTAAGCTCTTCCACTTCCCGCTGTTCAGAAACCTGCTCTGGGCGAATCGTAATCTCCAAGACTCTTCCCCACCTTTCCAAGTTATTTCTGCTATAGATTCTGCCCGGGGTGGACCAACACCTCCCATACTGACAATTTTTGCCTAAATCTAAGGGATAATAGGAAAAACCAGAGGCGGATGCCTCTGGTCCCTCAACTAATGTTCTTTAGCCAAAGCGGCCGGTGATATAATCTTCCGTTCTATTGTCCTTGGGATTGGCAAACAGCTGGTCGGTTGGGCTGTGCTCGATGAGCTCGCCCATGAGAAAAAAGGCGGTGTAGTCGGACACCCTGGCCGCCTGCTCCATGTTATGGGAAACCAAAATCACGGTGTAGTCTTCCTTTAGGGAGATGAGCAGTTCCTCCACTACCCTGGCTGCCACCGGATCCAGGGCAGACGTGGGCTCATCCATCAGGATAATTTCAGGCTGGAGGGCAATGGCCCGGGCAATGCAGAGGCGCTGCTGCTGGCCACCTGACAGGGCAAAGGCTGGATCCTTCAGGCGGTGGGAAACCTCGTCCCACAGGCCGACACGTTTCAAACTCTCCGCTGCAATTTCTTCCCTATCCCGCCGCCGCTTCACTCCATGGAACTTCAACGCCCAGGTGATGTTGTCGATTATGGACATTGGAAAGGGGTTGGGCCTCTGGAAAACCATACCCACCGTTTTGCGCAGGGCAATAGTGTTGATTTCCTCTCCATAAATGTTGCTGCCGTTAATCAGCACATCCCCTTGTACTGTTACACCATCAATGGAATCATTCATGCGGTTCAGAGTACGGAGGAAGGTAGATTTCCCGCATCCCGATGGGCCGATCAAGGCGGTAATGGCCTTACTGTCAATGGAAATGGAAATGGATTTTAGTGCGGCAAAATCATCGTAATAGACCCAAAGATCCTTAGTGGCAATACCCATAGAATTCCTCTCCATTTCTTACGAACGCTCGCTGTAGCGGGAGCGAGCCAGTGTACGTACTAGAATATTGAGACCAGTCACAAGCAGAACCAAAACCAGTGCACCGGACCAAGCTTGACCGTTCCAGTCTGTAAAGGGGGAAATGGCGTAGTTGTAGATCTGCACCGTCAAGGTGGAGATGGGCCCGTTCAACCCATTGTGCCAGAAACGGTTGTTGAGGGCGGTAAACAGGAGGGGTGCTGTTTCCCCGGCAATACGGGCGATGCCCAGCATTACGCCTGTCATAATCGGCCCTCTGGCGCTGCGCAGCACGATACCCAAAACCACCCGCCACTGGGGTTGGCCTAAGGCCAAACCCGCCTCCTTCACGTCCTGGGGCACTGTTAACAGGGCTTCCTCGGTCGTTCTGGTGAGAAAAGGAATGAGCATCATGGCCAAGGCTGCCGCTCCAGCAACAGCGGAAAAACTGCCCATGGGAATGACCACAACGGCGTAAGCCACGATACCGATTACAATCGACGGAACACCCTGCAGCACATCGGCAAAAAACCGTACAACCGCCGCCAGCTTCGTTTTGCGGCCATATTCGGCCAGGTAGATGCCGGCCAAGACTGCAATTGGGACCCCAATCAGACCGGCTAAGCCAACCACAATACCGCTGCCCACGATAGAGTTGGCCATACCGCCCCCCGGCTGACCTACCGGTTTGGGCAACTCCGTGAGAAACTGAACGTTCAGGTACTGCACCCCTTTGTACACCAGATAAACGGAAATGCTGATCAGGGGCAGAATGGTAATGAGTACGCTCAGAATAGGCAGAATTGTCATCAGTTTATCCGTTAACTTGCGACGCTTGTTCATTATTTCTGCACCCCCTTATGCTTTGTCCGAGTGGTTAAGAACTTGGCTAAGACGTTAATCAACAGTGTGACAAGGAACAACAGCAAGCCAATTTCCATCAGTGCACTTACGTGAAGGGGCGACACTGCCTCACCAAATTCATTTGCGATCAAGCTGGCCATGGTTTGGGCCGGCATAAAAAGGGATGCACTGATCTGGGGCATGTTACCGATTACCATGGTCACCGCCATCGTTTCCCCTAACGCCCTGCCCAATCCGAGCATCACCGCTGCAATAATCCCCGACTTGTTGTAGGGCAGCACTACGTTTTTGATCGTCTCCCAATGGCTGGCTCCCAGGGCGTAGCTTGCTTCCCTCTGGTGATTGGGCACAGCCGCCAAGGCATCCCTGCTCAAACTGGTGATAGTAGGAATAATCATGATGGCGAGAATAATAGCGGCTGCCAGCAGGCTGTAACCAAAGGGCGGGCCTTGGAAGATGGGCAGAAAACCGAACCATCTCTGGAAAAACGGCTGGCTCTGCCGGACCAGCGGCACCAAGACGAAAATGCCCCATAGGCCGTAGATAACGCTGGGAATGGAGGCCAGAACCTCCACCAAAAAGATGATGGGACGCCGCAGTTTGGCGGTGGCAATCTCAGACAGGAAAATGGCCACCCCCAAGCTCAGCGGAACTGCGATTAGCAGAGCCAAGAGCGATGATACCACGGTACCGAAAACGAAGGGCAGGGCACCGTAGTCATGGAAGACCGGATCCCAAACACTGCTGAGCACAAAACCCAAGCGATAACGGCTGATTGCCTCCCAGGCATTTGTGGTCAACTGGTAGACAATAACTACCACCAAGGCTAAAACGGCTAAGGCTGCCAAAAGGGAAATGTGTTTGAAGGCCCGATCCTGGATGGTAGCCGCCAACATTCTCTTATCCTGTTTGTGTTCGCCCTGGGCCCCGGGGGAGGAATCTCTCCCCAGGTGGCCCTTGTGCAGTTGTTGCATCATAGCTGTCCCCTCTGTTTGTTACGTTGTACTTCTATCTACTGTAAGAACGGTGTGCCGTTGAAATGAAGCTGTTTAAGAGTATCCTTCACCATTTCTGCTACTTCCGCCGGTAAGGGTGCGTAGTGCAGTTCTTCTGCATACGGAGCACCTTCCGTTACTGCCCAGAGGAGGAACTCTGCCAGCTTGCCACCAACAGCCTCGTCGAAGGCGTTTTCGTAAACCAAGAGCCAGGTAAAGGTAGCGATGGGGTAGGCCTGTTCACCTGCGGCGTTAACAATGGAAACCCGGAAGTCACTGGGCATGTCCACACCGGCAGCTGCCAAGCTAGCGCCTTCCAATGATGGCATAATGTAGTTGCCTGCCTTGTTCTGTAGGGCAGCCTGGGACAGGTTGTTCTGTTCAGCGTAAGCCTGCTCAACATAACCAATTGCACCGGGCAGTTGGCGGACCAGTCCTGCCACACCTTCGTTACCCTTGGCACCTAGGCCAACGGGCCACCTTAGGGCGTTACCTGCACCCACTCTGTTTTTCCAAGTTTCACTGACACTGCTTAAATAGTCGCTGAAGGTAAAAGTGGTACCGCTGCCGTCTGACCTTCTGGCCACTGCAATGGACAGATGCGGCAGAACGATATCCGAGTTTATTTCTGCAATACGGGCATCGTTCCAGTTGGTGATTTCACCGAGGTAAATGTCGGCTAGAATGTCACCTGTCAATTTCAAACCCGAATCCACTCCCGGAATGTTGTACACAACCGATACTGCACCAATAACAGTGGGAATGTGCAGCAGTTTGCGATCCAACTCAGCCAAAGCTTCATCGGTCATGGGACCATCTGTTGCACCAAAATCTACCGTGCGGGCAGTAATCTGGCTGATTCCACCGCCGCTGCCGATGGATTGATAGTTAATCTGTACCGCTGGGTCGATCTGGCGATACTCATCAAACCAACGGGAATAAATTGGGAACGGGAACGATGCCCCGGCTCCATTGATCTGCAGGTTCGCCAAGGCTGTACCTGCTGTACTCAAGGTCAACATCAAAACTAAAGCAACAACCAAACTTCTTTTACCCATGTGGGTACCTCCTCATATTTGCGATTTTGCTTTCACTTCCAATTCTAAGGGAGCTCTGTAAAGTACACTATCTGCCCATTATCAAGTCTAGGTAAAGTGGAAGAACGGGTATAAAAAAGGGGCAGTTCCGTTGAACTGCCCCAATCTAACTGTTACAGCACCCTTACATTGGGAAAACCAGGGTGATTGTGGTACCTTTGTTTTCAGCACTTGACAGTCGGATTTCCCCGTTGTGGTAGCCTGCTCCATGCTTGACAATCGCCAGCCCAAGCCCGGTCCCGCCTGTCCTCTTGGCGTGGCTTTTATCAACGCGGTAGAATCGTTCAAAGATCCTTGGCTGGTGTTCCCGGGGGATGCCGATACCGTTATCGGCCACTTCCAGCACCGCCCGTTCCCCCTCTCTCCTGCAGCGAATCTCCACTTGACCCCCTGGTCCCCGGCTGTATCTAATACCGTTATGGCAGAGGTTATAGAGCATGTCAAAGAGAATGGCCCGATCCCCATAAATGGAAACTGACTCTCCCGTAACGGAAATGGTTACTCCGCCCCTTTCCGCAAGAGGTTCTAGAAGGTCTGCCACCGTTCTGGCCAGTTCTAAGAGATCAACATCTTCTTTCGGATGGAGCTCCACCTTTTCATCGAGGCGGGAGACCTTGAGAATATCTTCCACCAACGCGATCATCCGCTGCGTTTCTGCGTAGATGCGCTCCACAAACCGCTGCCTATCTTCAGGTTTCACCATGTCGTTTTTCAGCAGCTCGGCGTAATTGGAAATGGCAGTTAGGGGCGTCTTTAACTCATGGGAGACGTTGGCGGAGAATTCTTTCCGCATCTGCTCCGCCGCGTATTTCTGTGTAATATCCCAGAACAGGAGGACTAAGCCATTCACACCTTCTGACTCTTCCGTCCTGAAGACGGGGTTTACAAACACCTGGTAGCGCCGCTCTTCCATGGCCAGTACGATTTCGCTTTTCTCGCCCCCCAGACCCTGCTGAATCGCTTCTTGCAGCGAAAGGTCGCGGGTAAGCTGCCACACGCTCCTGCCTATATAGTCACGGGACGAACCGGCATCGGGCTTTAAAATATAGAGAGCACTGGGGTTTACCGTCACCACGTGGGCCTCGCTGTCCAAAATGAGCAGTCCTTCAGACATATACTCGGTTATGGTCTGAAACTCTTCCTGTCTGTGTTCCCGCTCCGCCAGCTGCTGCGCGATCACTTCTCGCTGCCGGTCGATCCGCCGAAGGAGGGGGACTAACTCCTCGTAGGTCTCGTTAGACAAAGGCTCCTCAAGGTTGAGGTTGTTGATGGGCGTCACAATGCTTTTCACCATCCCATCGGCAAAGAAAGAAGCAATCACCACCGCCGCCACGATTATGATACCTACGAGGGACACTAAGCGATAAAGGGTATAAATGGGACTTTCGGTTGTCTTGGCAAAGCGCAGTACTGTTCCGTCTTCCCAGAGAACGGCATGATAAAAGGTGACCTCAGAAAGGGTCTTGGAAAGGCGGTAACCTTCTCCAACCCCATCTGCCAAAGCAAGCTGCACTTCTCTCCTGGCCAAGTGGTTCTCCATTTCCTGAGCCACAGCCCGGTTGTCAAAGAGGACTTGTCCATCCCCGGCGATCAGGGTAAGGCGCAGGGGCCCGGCCTCAACCGCTGAAGAGGAAAGCAGTTCATCCAGACTGCGTCCTTCTGCAAGCAGGCCCAAGATAAAGGCTGCCCCTTCCCGCAGCTCCTGCCGCGTGTTGTCGTTGATAATATAGTGCATTGCGGCTACCGTGAAGACCGCAGTAATCAGGACCGCAATCAGGCTCACGATAATAGTCTTTCGCAGAATTAGGCGTCCCATTTTTATTCCCCTTCGCTGGACAGCTTGTACCCAACACCTCGAACCGTTTTGATCATCTTCCCTAGATCACCCAGCTTCTGGCGGATTGTCCCAATATGCACATCAACCGTTCTCGTTTCACCTTGAAAGTCATAACCCCAGACCTGATCGAGCAGTTCATCCCGGGTAAAAACCCGGTCAACATTGCTCATGAACAGATAAAGTACTTCAAACTCCTTGAGAGTGAATTCGACCGATTTACCTTCAGCCAACACACTGCGTTTCAGGCGATCGATGGTGAGACCACCGACGGTGATTTGATCAAGGTCCTCTTCCACATCATGGGCAGTCCTGCGCAGAACCGCGTTAATACGGGAAATAAGCTCCATTACGCCAAAGGGTTTGGCGATGTAATCATCTGCACCGCTGTCCAGGCCAATCACCTTCTCGAATTCGGCCCCTTTGGCCGTCAGCATTATCACTGGGATTTTTCTAGTCCGCTCCTTGCTGCGCAGGCGCCGTAGGATTTGGAGCCCGTCTTCCCCGGGCAGCATGATGTCCAACAGCACCAAATCGGGGAGTGCTTCCTCCAGCCTAGCGTAAAAGGACTCCCCGTCTTCAAATCCTTCCGCGGTAAAGCCCGTCGCTGTTAAGGCGTACAAAACGGAGTCCCGAATGGCCTGATCATCTTCCACATAAAACACTGTGCTCATACCATCACCTACTTCGGTAAGTTTGGGTCACGCCGGTGATGACCTGTTATTGAGTATTCCACCCATTCTGCGATGTTTTCGGCGTGGTCGCCGATGCGCTCCAGGTATTTGGCAATCATCAAAAGATCCAAAGCCTGGCTGCCGTTTTTGGGGTCTTCCAGGATTAACTGAATCAGGTCCTCCTTCACCGTATCGAAAAGTCCATCCACAATATCATCGGCGGCAATTACCGACTGCACCCTGGAGAGGTCCTTTTCCACAAAGGCATCAATGGCCCCTGTCACCATGCGACCTGTTTCTTCCGCCATTTGGGCAATGTGCTCCAACCGCTTGATGTAAGAGGTGTCACTGAGAAGGATGGCCAGCTCCGAAATATCCATCGTCTGATCGCCGATTCTCTCCAGATCGGTAATCATCTTCAGGGCAGTAGATATCTGGCGCAGGTCCCTGGCCACCGGCTGCTGCTGCACTAACAGCTTCAGGCAGTGGGCTTCAATGTCCTTCTCCTTATCATCAATTTCCTGTTCGAGCCTAATTACCCGTTCCGCTTCGGCAACATCCTGTTTAAGCAGGGCCTCCGTCACACCGGCAATGGCCGCCTCCACCAAAGCCCCCATCTGTATCATTTCATTGTTCAGCTTTGCCAGCTGTGCATCAAAGTGCGATCTCATTCCTATCCCCCTAATTCTAACCAAATCTGCCCGTAATAAAGTCTTCTGTCTTGGGTGAGGCTGGGGTTTCGAACAGCTCATCTGTCTTGCTGTACTCCACCAGTTCACCAGATAAAAAGAAAGCGGTCTGATCCGAAATTCTAGCAGCCTGCTGCATGTTGTGGGTCACAATTAGGATGGTGTATTCTTCCTTCAGTCGGATTATCAGTTCCTCGATCTTGGCGGAAGCCACCGGGTCCAGCGCCGAAGTGGGCTCGTCCATGAGGATCACTTCCGGGTTCACCGCCAGGGCCCGAGCAGTACAGAGCCGCTGCTGCTGACCGCCGGACAGTTCCAAGGCGGAGCTGTGCAGCCTATCCTTAACCTCATCCCAGAGGGCTGCCTGCCTTAGGCTCCGCTCTACAACTTCATCTAGAACCGCTCTTCTCCTTTCCCCCACTAGACGCAGGCCAAAGACTATGTTCTCATAGATCGACTTGGGAAAGGGATTTGGCCTTTGAAACACCATACCCACTCTGCGCCGCAGTTCAACCACATCGTAATCCTTCAAGGGCCTGCCTAAAAACTCCAGTGCCCCTTCCAGGCGCACACCCTCAACTAAATCCGTCATGCGGTTAATCGTCTTTAAAAAAGTGGATTTCCCGCAGCCAGAAGGGCCGATGATGGCAGTCACTTCCCTGGCCGGAATTTCCATATTGATCCTGTTCAAAGCCTGATTATCTCCATACCACAGGCTCAAATCTCTGCTCATAAGTACTGGATTATCGAATTTCAGCATCTTTTCAGCCACCCATATCCTAACCTTCCACATTACTTATTTCTAAGTACAGCATATGGGAGCAGTGTAAAGTGGACAATCTGGCCAGTATCAAATGTATGTAAAGTGAAGGGGAGGTAGAGCGGATGCCCCTTCCTCCCCAACCGTACTGTGCAAACCTTCTCCAGTTCTTATTTCTTCGCGATAAGCATATATCGCTTGGAGTTGGTGCAGATCCCTTTCTCTCTCTGGTTTTCTGCGATAAAATCAGCTGTGCTTCGGAAGTCCTCCGCGTCTCTGCCAAAATCGGGAATGATGGGAGTATACTTCAGGAGGAAAATAAGATCTTCCGGCGTCTGGTAATACTCCTTTACATCATATTCAAACTCCTCAATTTCGGTAAAACCCGCCGCTGCCGCATGTGACGAGCTCCTG
>MTKW01009030.1_pt1 | contig 26715 bp, 23 predicted proteins | sample 1042761 | NCBI WGS metagenome assembly MTKW01 (sample SAMN06205366, study PRJNA360243) | anaerobic digester metagenome | biome: Wastewater treatment plant; feature: Anaerobic digester sludge; material: sludge; isolation source: anaerobic digester fed with sludge from wastewater treatment plant ...
CCACATCGTTCAGTTGGCAGACGTACTCATCAGCCACGGCTCTGTCTACAGCTCCTCCGCCTACGGCATATACCGTAAGAGACCGGGTGTTGACGGCACGCAAGTAGATGCCTACGGGAATGCCTATGTAGTGAGTGTTTTGATTTACTATGTATGATTTGTCGGCCGTATGTACTTGGTACTCTCCACGTAAAAGCGTGTAAGTGAGAGAAAATCCTACGGACAACCATTTGTTGATTTCTTTTTGCACGTTCAAACCGGCAGACATGGGTGTGGAAAAATGCGCCGATATTCTGTTCATGTCGTCTTCTCCAAACTGCGGTGCCATATAATCCGGAATGCCTAAGTTGGACAAATCACTAGCTGCCAGACTCAGCGGTGTTTCCCACTTGGTCGTATACGTGGAAGGAGTGAACAGATACGTGCCGTTGATGGCTCCTTGGTATGAAAAATTGGCTGCCGTTATCCACTTTTTATTGATACGGGATGGTTTTGGAGGCTCTATTGGAAATAAGGGATAGTAGGAAGCGTCTTGTCTTTTTGTTGCGTCTTTGGTCCGGACTAAGGCATCCTGTACCGGATCCGGTGTATGTACCGGTTCCGTATAAGCCGGTTCCGCAGCCAACTGGTCTGCTGTAGCCAGCATGGGTTTGGATAAAGGCGGAAGCAGTATGTCCGAAGTCATTTCAGATACAACGGGTACTTTAGATGCATTGCGCAATACATCCATGCGGGCTTGTGTCAAGATTTCTTCAATAGGATCTGTCGAAAACCAGGTTGCCACTCCTGCCGGAGCCGGAATAATGGTGCATGTTTGAAAGACCGGAGCCGTCAAGCGTCCGGTAAAAGGAACTACAAGAAACAGGAACAGCAGAACAGCGGCAGCAACTGCCGAGGCTGTCCAAGCCCACCTTGTTCTTCGTTTAAAAGCAGCGCGTTTGGCCATGCGCATAGCCAAAGCGTCCCAGTTGCCTTTTTCCTCCGGAATGGCATAATGGAACAGCTTATCGCGGATTTCCTTATCAAAATTATTCATACACCAGTGGTATTAGTGATTTTGAAACATTCATATATGTGCTTCCAAAAAAATGGGATCCGTATTCCAGTATATCGCCTTGTGCCAACTGAAACGTAGGTAGTATAAAATGTACATACAATGTCTCCGGAGCGTATAGCGGGTTGTGGCCTTCTCCATAAGGGTTGATCAGCAAACTAAACTCTTGCGACGTGGGAAAGGCTACGGTTTTTGTGGAAAACACGCCTTCCTCATTGGTAAAGACGGTATCTTCTGAGCGCAGGATAAGGGAAAGATCCGGAATGGCTTCTTCTGTCAAAGAGTCTATAAGTGTTCCGCTTACTACAAAGAAAGCATGCGGAATTTGACGAGTAGCCAAAGAGTCGGGCTGTGATGGGGGGTAGCGGAAAGGAATGGTGTCTTCGCATGCTAATGCAAGGAAAAGAATCACCAGTACGGTTCCTATATAGTACAGCTTCTTCATGTAAGCCCTTTTAGTTTTTGCTGCAACCACGCCCGTGCTCTGGAGTATTGGGAGCGTGATGTACCTTCGTTTATATTTAATATTTTTGCAATCTCGCTATGTGTATACCCTTCAATGGCATACATGTTAAATATGGTTCTAAACCCCGTAGGCATTTGCTCTATGCAACGCATAATATCTGCCGCAGATATGTTCTCCAGGATAAACCCCGAGGTTGATGCTTTGCCGATTGTGGTTTCAATGGGTTGACTGTACCTCAATGTATCTTTTTTCCTTAGGTAAGAAAGAGATAAGTTTACAAAGATCTTTCTTGCCCATCCTTCAAAAGAGCCCAAACCGGCATACGTTCCAATCTTGTCAAACAGGACCACAAAGCCATCTTGTGTAATATCTTTGGCCGTTTCTCGGTCCCCCGTGTATCTTTGACAAACCGCCAGCATCTTTGAGTAAAGACGCTCGTAAATGATTCTCTGTGCCTCTGCATCCTTTTTTCTGCAGGCAGCAATGAGATCACTTTCCGGAGTGTCTTTGTTTAGATGAAATTTCTGGCCGGAATGTTGCATGGATGAACCCGAAAATGTACAGGGTAAACAAAAGTAGAATAAATAATTGATTTGTGCGAATTATGGTAACTTTGCAATTCCCGTAATGTGGTATGGTATGAGAAAAATGATATTTGTGTGGTTGGCGGTATTTGTTGCCGTTTCTTGCGGTTACAGGACGCAGGGGATGACGAATGAAGCCGAGTTGTTGTTCCATCGCGGGATGCAGGCTTTTTACAAAGGAGACGTCCCATCGGCAGAAGCTGTTTTTAAGCGCGTTGTAACGCAAAACAAGGACAACGATGCCGCATGGTACCATCTGTCGCAAATTGCTGCTTTTCATAACAAATGGAATCAGGCAGAACAACACATACGGAAGGCCATCGTTTTGGAACCGGACAATTACTGGTACCACTTGCATCATGTTAAATTGTTGATGGCTGCCGGAGAATATGAAAAAGCCGGAGATTTGTACGAGCAATTGTGGGAGAAATATCCGTCTAAGACGGAATTGCTCTATGACCGCATAGCGTTGCTCATGAACAATCGTCAAAACAAAGAGGCTCTTGACTGGCTTGACACGTTGGAGCACAGAAGCGGAGTGACAGAGTCTGTGCTTTTGCTGCGCTTCAACTTACTTGCCGAGGACGACAAAGCAGCAGCAGAGTCCCTCTTGCGTATGTACGCCAAAGAGTATCCCTCGGCAAGAATATTGAGCGTTTTGGGAGATGTGGAAGCTTCTGCCGGAAAGATTGACAGCGCCGGAGTCTATTACCGCAAAACGTTAGAGCTGGATCCATCCTTTATACCGGCAGTCTTTGGTTTGGCGGAAACGTATCGGCTCAAACGGCAATTCGATCTGTTTTTTGAAAACATCAACGTGTTTCTGGCGTATCCAGATATTGATGTGCGCATGAAAACAGATTATTTGGAACAGATTCTAGAGACCCGAGGTTTTGTGGCTACGTTTCAACCGCAAGTGGACACCATGTTTTTAAGTACGCGTGAAGCCCATCCTGCCGACAGCACGTTGGCTTATATGTATACGGGCTATCTCATTAGTACGCAACGCCCGGAAGAGGCTATAGAAACGGTAACGAACAATATTGTATACTATCCGGCAGATTACAATGCCTGGCATCAAGCTTTGGGCATTTTATACTACTTGAAAGAATGGCCGCAGTTGTGTGAATACGGCATGTTGGCTTTGGAGGTATTTCCGGATGACGTAACGTTTGGCAGTCTGTACGGATTGGCGTTGTGGCAGACGAAAGATACAGACGGAGCCATAGATCGTTTTGAACGTATTTTATCCGGTTTGAAAAAAAGGGATGTGGACAATAGGGTGCAGACCCTATCTTTGCTGGGTGATTTGTATTATGAAAGGGGAGATATTCGTTCGGCTTATAAAATGTACGAACAAGTGTTGCGGCTGGATAAAGAAAACTTGCCGGTTCTGAACAACTATGCGTACTTTTTGTCTTTGGAGGAAAAGAACCTGGAGCGAGCTCTGGCTATGAGCAAGGTGACGATAGACAAAGAGCCTAAAAATTCTACATACCTGGATACGTACGGATGGATATTGCACAAACTGGGCAGAACGGACGAGGCAAAGGCAGTCATTAGACAAGCCTTGGCATACGGTGGAAAAGAAAGTGCAGAGATATTGAACCATTACGGAGACATTCTGCATGCGCTCAACGAACCTCTTATGGCCATTGTGTATTGGCAACAGGCATACGACTTGGATCCACGCGAAGGCATTCTGGAAAAAATCAATACGAATAAAAAGGCGGGAAATTAAAAAGGCAGGCAGCGGAAATCGGGCGGCAACAGCAAGATAGATAACAACATATGACGAACACAAAAGCATACAGAGTAAGGGGGTGGCTTACGGCGCTGCTTTTTGTGTGTCTTGCCGGCTTGGTAGCGGCACAAGATGTAGATGCCTTACAAGTGCGCAACAAGCGGTTGAAGGAAGAGATTGCCGCACTGGAAAAGCGCATCCAATCTACGGCCGGTACCATCAAAGGACAATTGACGCAGTACCGTATGGGGCAGAGCTTGTTGAAAAATCGGCAAGAATTGATTGAAGGGATTGAAAAAGAACTATCTGCGCTGAACAGTCAAATAACGGAAAAGACAAGTGCCATAACTCTTTTGAGGGGTCAACATGCAGAATTGGTAGCGGCTTACGAAAAATTGCTAGTACAAGCTTACCGCCACAGGGATAAAAAACTGTGGATCATGCATATCCTTTCCAGCCAAACAGCTTCTCAGGCGTACCGTAGGTGGCGCTATTTTCGCAACTACAGTGATTATATGCGGATTCAGGAAAAGAAAATCCGAGAAACGAGCGATAGTTTATCCAGGGAAGAGGCTCGTCTGATTGTTTTGCAAAAAGAACGGGTCTCATCCAGAGACCAATTGGCACAAGAGATAGGCAGGCGTACGCAAGATCAGAAAGTCTTGGACAATCAAATAAAACAATTGCAGAAGAACGAAAGGCAATTGAAACAAGAATTGCACCAACGGATCAGAGAGCAGCAGAAATTGGATAACGAAATCCAAAAAGCCATAGCGGCTTTAGAGAAAAAAGATTTGGAACGCGATGAAGCCGCTATTGAAGCAGCGCGTGTATTGTCTGCAGACTTTGCTGCCAACAGAGGCAATCTGCCTTGGCCACTGACTAACGCTGTGGTCATTGAGCCGTTTGGACGCATAAAAGACCCAAAATGGGGTTTTGTCTTTGACAACAAAGGCGTCACCTTGTCGGGTCCCAAAGGCGGAGACGTAAAATCTGTTTTCAACGGAACGGTAGCCGCCGTATGGATGGACAACCGCGACAGCTACCTGATACGTGTTTTGGTGAGCCACGGTGAGTACAGCACCATTTATTGCCACATGGTAGACGTGGTTGTAAAAGAAGGAGATGTGGTGAAAACAGGTCAAAAACTAGGGACACTCTCTCCGCTTGGAGAAGGCAACAGCTACTTCCAAATGTTGCAGAGCGGGACTCCCGTTAACCCGGCATCTTGGTGCCGATAAATTCTCTGATGACAGATTGGTAAGGGATGTACTGCTCTTGGGCAGGCAAGATTTTCGTAAAATAGCTGAGGAAGTTCAACAGCCGTAGTGCCTGGGGGTAAGCCGGTGAAACGGGCGGAATCTGGTGCAAAAGCGGCTCGGCATATCTTTTCAAAACAGCCAGTTCGTACAGCAAAGCCGAGTTGAACATCACGTCTGCTTGTTCTTGGAAGGGGAAAATGTTTTTTCTTTCTCCTGCACTTATGCTGGGCCAACGAAGGATGGTTTCTTCTGCCGTTGCGCCACGGAATTGTGCGTCGCGAACCATTCTGCGTATCATGCGGGTGTATGTAGTGGAGATGCCGTTGTTTTCATCCATGGACAACGAGGTCAATGCCGAGGCGTAAATCCGGAATTTTACCCCTGAAGGGATTTTTTCTGTAAGACGGGGATTTAATGCGTGGATGCCTTCCATGATTAGGATTTGATCGTCACTCAGCTTTAGTTTTTTCCCACGAAAAGAACGGGTACCTGTAAAAAAATCAAAATGCGGTACTTCTATTTCTTTCCCATCCAGCAGTTCTGCCAGTTGTTTGTTTAGAAACGGCACGTCCAAAGCGCGGATGGTTTCAAAGTTGTATTCTCCGTGTTCATCTATGGGAGTGTCTTCTCTGTTGAGGAAGTAATTGTCCATTTCCAATACGACGGGACGCAGCCCCAACACTTTCAATTGTGTGGCAATACGTTTAGACGTAGTCGTTTTGCCGCTGCTGGAAGGTCCGGCAATCAACACCAATTTGAGCCGTTCTTTGTGTTTGTGAATTTTGTCTGCTATTTCTGCATACCTACGGCTGTGAAACGCTTCCGATGTGAGTATCAGATCTTTTGTCAAACCGCTTTGTGTTTTTTTGTTCAACGTACCTATATCTTTCACACCCATAATGTTTGCCCACTGTACATGCTCTTCAAATATTTCTACCAGTTTGTACAAACGCGGTTTCCCATCCAATTGTTGGGGGTTGTCCGGTTGAGGATATTGCAACAAAAAGCCTGTGTGGAAAAGGCAGAGATTGAATTTGGTAAGGTACCCGGTAGAAGGAACAAGAGGGCCGTAGAACGTATCCGGTGTGTCTTCCAGGTAATAGACAGATGCGTAAAAGTGCCCTCTGGTTTTTTGCAACAATGCCTTTTGAGGAAATCCGTTTTCCAAAAAAACACGTTGCGCTTCTTCTGCAGATACTTTTTCTCTTCTGAAGGGAATGTCTTTTTCAACAAGAGCCATCATGGTATTGTACAACATCTCCATATCCTCTTTCGTTTCTTCTCTGTTGTCAGGGAAGTCCAGGTCGCAATACAGCGCGTTTTCTACAGAATACGAAATACGCAACCGAGCTTCAGGAAAGACCTTTCGAACAGCCTTTTGTAAAAGGAAAGAGAGGGAGCGGATGTATGTCCTTCTGCCGTCGGGATGGGAGTAATCCACAAATTCCACTTGATGGGGGTTGTACAATACGTAATCCAGGCTCTTCAACCTGTTGTCCACCAGGGCTGCCAAGTGATTTTTGGCTTTATCCCCGTGGAGTTCTTTATTCAATGTGTGTAATGATTTGTTCATTTTCTAGCTTCTTTTAACCATTCCACAAGGAACTGCCCTGTATAGGAACGGCTGTTTTGGGCCAATTCTTCCGGTGTGCCAACACCTACTACAAAGCCTCCTTCGGCTCCGCCTTCCGGCCCCATGTCTATGATATAATCTGCACCGGCAATGATGTCCGGATGGTGTTCAATGATCAATACGGTATTTCCTTTGTCTGTCAACGCGTGCAAAATGCCCAACAATACTTTGACGTCTTCAAAATGCAAGCCGGTAGTAGGTTCGTCCAAGATGTACAAGGTATTTCCCGTAGATGTTCGGGACAATTCCGCAGCCAATTTTACGCGTTGGCATTCTCCGCCGCTCAAGGTAGTGGAAGGTTGTCCCAGTTTGATGTATCCCAACCCTACATCTTGCAACGTTTTTATTTTCTGTATGATGGAGGGTACGTTTTTGAAGAAGTCCACGGCTTCGTTTACCGACATATTTAGGACTTGGTAGATGTTTTTTTCTTTGTACTTAACGGCCAGCGTGTCGCTCTTGTATCGCTTGCCTCTGCATTCGGGGCAGGTGATATGCACGTCCGGCAGGAAGTTCATTTCTATGACTTGCACCCCGGCTCCTTTGCAAGCTTCGCATCGGCCTCCTCGGATATTAAAAGAAAAGCGGGAAGCTTTGAATCCACGTACTTGCGCATCGGGAGATGCTGCAAAAAGCTTACGGATATCACTAAAAACGTTGGTGTATGTAGCGGGATTGCTACGCGGAGTTTTGCCAATGGGAGACTGGTCCACTTCCACCACTTTATCTATGTGTTCCACACCTGTAATGGCTTTGTAGGGTAGAGGCGTCTTTTTGGAGCGATAAAATTTTTGGGTGAGAATGGGTACGAGAGTTTCGTTTACCAAGGATGATTTTCCGCTGCCGCTTACGCCGGTAACGCAAAGAAAACAACCTAATGGAATATCTACTGTTACGTCCTTCAGGTTGTTCCCCGAGGCACCACAGATGCGTAAGGTGTGTCCATTGCCCGGTCGTCTTTCATCCGGTATGGGGATGCATCGTTGCTCTGTCAAGTACTGCCACGTGAAACTTTCCGGATGGGCGCTTTTCAAAAACTCCTGCATGGGTCCGGCATAGAGCAATTCTCCTCCGCGGCGCCCGGCACCCGGCCCCAAGTCTACCAACCAATCTGCATGGCATATGGTTTCTTGATCGTGTTCCACTACTATGATGGTATTTCCGCTGTCCCGCAATTTCATAAGTGCGTGAATCAACTTCAGGTTGTCCCGTTGGTGCAATCCAATACTGGGTTCGTCCAAGATGTACAACACGTTGACCAGGGTGGAGCCAATTTGTGTAGCCAAACGAATCCGCTGGCTTTCTCCTCCGCTTAATGTACGCGTGCTTCTGTTGAGAGACAAGTAGGAGAGACCCACATCCAATAAAAACCGGAGTCTATCGCGCAACTCTTTCAAGATGTCGGAAGCAATCTTTTTTTGCCGCTCAGAAATGTTGTCCTCTACGTTTTCCAACCATTGCAGAAGCGGTAAGATGTCCATTGCCGCCAATTGAGCTATGTTTTTGTCAGCAAAACGAAACTGCAAAGCCGTAGAGTTCAGGCGTGTACCTTTGCATTCCGGACACGTTACTTCTTCCAGATAGCGGTCGTTGGCTGCCATTCTCTTTTCAGACTGTTCACTCATTTGCTCCATACGGTGAATCAATCCGGGGAAGGTAATGGTATGTGTACCTATGGAAGATTTCACGTAAATCAGTTCTTCGCTCCCGTAGAGGAGTGTATCCATACCTTCTTCAGGGATGTCGTTGATGGGCGTATGTAAGGAAAAACCGTATTTTTTGGCAACACCCTCCAAATGCTGGAAGAGTGTGGTGTCTCTGTATTTGCCAAAAGGATCCAAACCGCCTTGAGCAATAGACAAAGAGGGGTTCGGGATGATTTTTTGCAAATCTATGCGCGTGGTATAGCCCAGTCCCTTGCATGTAGGACAAGCTCCCTGGGGAGAATTGAACGAAAAGCTGTGTGGAGCCGGTTCCGGAAAAGACAAACCGCTTTCCGGACACATCAAATGTTTGCTGAAATGGTCCAGCTTCCCGGTGTCGGGGTCCAGAACGGCAAAAGAACCATCACCGTGGTACAAAGCCGTATTTACAGAATCTCTGAGCCGTGCCAACAAAGCGGGATCTGCGTCTTCTTGGGAGGGAGGTACCAATTTGTCTATGACAATTTCTATGAAATGCGACTTGTACCTGTCCAACATCATGTTGTGGGTAATTTGGGTAATCGTTCCGTCTATACGGACTTCCAAAAACCCTTTTTTCAGAATTTGATCCAACAATTCTCTGTAGTGTCCTTTGCGTCCTCGTACTACGGGAGAAAGCAAAATGCATCTTTTGCCTTTNNTCTTTTGCCTTTGTATTGTTGGGCTATAAGGGCAACCATTTGCTCTGCCGTATAGCGGATCATGGGTTTCCCCGTTACCGGTGAATAAGCTATAGACGCTCTGGCAAACAACAGCCGCAAGAAGTCATAAATTTCCGTAATGGTACCTACTGTGGAGCGCGGATTTCGTGTAGTTGTTTTTTGCTCTATGGCAATGATGGGACTCAATCCGGAAATGTGATCTACATCCGGCCGTTGCAGAATGCCTAAATACTGGCGGGCATAGGACGAGAGTGTTTCTAAGTAACGCCGTTGCCCTTCTGCATGGATGGTGTCAAATGCCAAGGAAGATTTGCCGCTCCCGCTCAGCCCTGTAATCACGCACAGGCTATGTCTGGGAATGGTAAGATGTATATCCTTCAGGTTGTTGACTCGCGCTCCTTCTATCCTTATATAGTCATCTTTCATAAGAGAAAAGGATTGTGGGCAAATTCTTGTGCCAAATCTGTTTCCGGACCGTGTCCGGGGTACACAACAGTAGAAGAGGGAAGGGGTTTGATTGCATTATTGAGCGAATCCATCAATTGCATGTAATCGCCACCCGGCAAGTCTGTTCGTCCCACACTGCCGGCAAACAACAGGTCTCCGGTAAATAAAATATTATCCGGTTCATAGTATAGACAAACACTGCCCGGGCTGTGTCCCGGGGTATGCAGAACTTGCCATTCCATAGTCCCGCATGTGAGGGTCTGACCGGGGCTTAATGGCTCAAACGAGATCTTAGGCTGAGCCATACGAAATCCAAAGAGCGAGGCGTGTTGCGACGCCCGTTCTAAATTGCCTTCTTCCAAAGGATGGGTGTAAAATGGGATAGTATATGTTTTCAATACAAAGGGAAGACCCATCAGGTGATCAAAATGGCAATGGGTAGTTACGACAAATTGCGGCGTAAGGTTGTTCTCCGCTATATAGTCTACCAAACGTTGTTCTTCTTTAGAGCCAAAACATCCCGGGTCTACAATAAAGCACTGTCCGTTTTCCTCATGTACTACATAGCAACAGGTGCGTAAGGCATTGAAAAAAAATGTTTTAATATGCATAAGTCTCTTATTTATCCGTTCCCTCCAGCATAGGAACAAATTGGTAAAATCCAAAATCTTCAGTACTGTACGTATCCTCGCCCGTTCTGGTAATACGCAACATACGCTGCATGTTCCGGCCTACGGGGACAACCATTTTGCCGCCGATGGCCAATTGCTCTTTTAATTTCTCAGGTACTTCCGGGGCTCCGCACGCTACAAGAATACCTTGAAAAGGAGCAAATTGGGGCAGTCCGGCAAAACCATCTCCAAAGATAATGTTTGATGCGTCAAAACCCGTTGTATGTAAGTTTTTTTGTGCTTGAATATACAAACTTCGTATACGTTCTATAGAATATACGTACAGACCCATGGCCATAAGAATGGCAGCCTGGTAGCCGCATCCCGTTCCAATTTCCAAAACCTTGTCTCTTTTTTCTACCTCTAGCAAATGTGTTTGCATGGCCACAGTGTAGGGTTGCGATATGGTTTGTCCCGATCCTATGTTGAGCGGTTTATCTCTATAAGCCAAATGCCACAACTCTTTCTCTACAAACAGATGTCTGGGTACTTGTTCAATGGCCTTGAGGACTGCTTGTGAAAAAGGATGCTTTTGGGCCAAACTTTCAGTCAACAACCTACGTTGCCCTTTAAACTTCAGGTCTTCTGATGGATGCATAACCTTGTTTTGAAATGATGAAGCCCCCTCTCTTTCGAAAGGAGGCTTGTATAGGGTTTAGGAAAAATGGTTCAATATTTTAACGCCTTTTCTTTGTACTCCTCGGCTTTCTCAACTTCGTTCAGTCGTCCGTAGGCTACTCCGGTTGCATAGAGCACGTCTGCATTTTCTTGATCTAAGCCTTGCAATACGTGTAAGGCTTCGCGGACTTGGTTGTTGTTCAGCAAGGCCACAGCGTAGTTGATGTCTTTTGTGTCTGCAAGCAGTTCAATGGCTTTGTCATTATCGTTTCTGAATAGAGCCAGAACTCCTTTGTAATGACGTGCAGACTGTTCATTTGAAACTTGGTTAAGACTGGCTTCAGCCGCTTGGTAATCGCCTTGGTGTATGGCAACAAGAGCTTTTTGTAATTTTACAAGATCTTGTTGATCTTGTGTAGCAGCTACCATGTTTGCGTTTTCCAGTGTCTTGTATGCACCGTCTAAGTCGCCTGTTTGGATTTGGTGATAAGACAAGTTGATATACAGTTCAACGGCTTCCGGATAACGATCCAGTCCTCTCTTGTACAAATCAATGGCGCCGTAGTCGTTTAAGTCTTTGGACGCTTGAATGATATCGTTTGGTGTCAAGTATTCCGGCTGGTTGGCGGCAATAACTCGCACTTCTTCCGCTGTCAATGTGATGGGGTCAAAGTTTACCACAACAGATCCGTAGCGTAGCAACGGCATCATTATGTTTTTGACTTCGTCGTTGGTAGCAATTTCTGCCCGAATTTGCCTTTCAGCTTCTACCGGATTTGTAGCCAATTTAAAGAATCTCTCAGCCATTTCTTCTCTGTTGCTGATGGAAGACTCCTTGATGGCTGTATAGAATTCGTTCCAGAATCCCATACCCGAGGTACTTGTTACAGTCCATATGTCTGAGTTAACACCCTTTGTGTACCCTTGTTCTTTGAGAGCTTTGTCAAAGAAATTACGGGTGTGTTCTGCACGTCTTTTGGCTAACGGATCGTTGATACGAGCTGTTCCTTCCGGCGATGCGTTTCCTTCCACCTCTATGCGAGTAATGTTGAAGTCTTCACGTTCGGACAATTGTTTTAGGGAATTGAGCATACGGGTGATTTCCGGCTGTGTGGCTATGGAGGAAGTTACGCTATATCCGTTTACCGGGAAAAATACTTTTCCTCTAAGCATAGCTTTGGAGTCGGATTCGTCAATACTGTAAGCTTTTAATACAGGCAATACAGGCACCAACGGCAGGTGGAATGCATGGGAGCCGAAGTCGCAGAGCGCGGCTAACATTTCTTCGCGTGTCAGACAGTTCTCAATCCATGCTTCTGTTTTTACAGTAGCCGTTGCCAATCCTTCGTGATAAGGGACGGTTGTGTTGTATGTGAGTACTTGTTTTTGAGACCAATCGACTACAGGGAAATTTGTATCTACAACGGCATAACCTTGTACGGTGTAATAGGGAAGCTCAAGAACTTCATCGTTGGCGTATGCAATATCTGGCATGATGCAAAAGGTTGTCCTTTTGTCAAAATAATTTGCAGGAACTTCTACATGGAATTGGATATTTACCGTTTGATCTTCCAGGACCTCGAATACAGGTGTTCCGCAGGTTATCCCGGAGTAATCTGCCGGAATCCTTGTGGTTGCGCATGATGAAACCATCAGCGTCACTACACCAAGGATAAGAACATTCACAATTTTCTTCATGATTTATAAGATTTGAATAGTAGACATTTATTAGGCTATATATGCAAAGTTATGCAAAATATCCCCAGTCAGCAACATTTTTTTGTATATATTTGCTATCAGTAAAATCATTATGAAATGCATATAGCCGTTGCCGGAAATATTGGAAGCGGAAAAACAACCTTAACAAGACTCTTGTCTGCTCATTACGGTTGGATTCCCAAGTATGAAGAAGTTGTTGATAACCCCTATCTCACAGACTTTTACGAAGACATGCAGCGTTGGTCTTTTAACCTGCAAGTATTTTTTCTAAACCGCCGCTTGGCCGGTATCGTAGAGATCCAGAAAACAGGAGCCACTGTCATCCAGGATCGTACCATATACGAAGACGCCAGCATTTTTGCCACCAACTTGCACGCCATGGGGCTCATGTCTACCAGAGACTTTGACAACTACATACGGCTCTATGAGTTAATGATTTCTCTCATTCCGCCGCCGGATTTGATTGTTTACCTGAGGGCTTCCGTTCCCACGTTGGTGAAACGTATCCAGAAACGCGGCCGCGAATATGAAAATTCCATACGTTAGGATTATCTGACCGGTCTGAACGAACGGTATGAAGCTTGGATTACCAACTATGAAGGTCCCAAGCTCATATTAGAGGTGGATGATTTACAGGTAGAAGAGAATCCGGAAGACTTGAGCAAAGTCATAGACAAGATAGACGCCCGCCTGCACGGTCTGTTTTAGGAGAATTCCCGCGCATCACATAAATTGTTGTTTGTATGTTGGTAAAGACATATGCAAGCGCGGTGTATGGTATAGAAGCTCTGACTGTTACCATTGAGGCCGATGTGTCTCCCGGTTTAAATTTTCATTTGGTAGGATTGCCCGACAGCGCCGTACGTGAATCTTTGCAGCGCATTGCCACGGCCGTTCAGTCGGTAGGTATGCGTATTCCGGGAAAAAGAATTGTCATCAATATGGCTCCGGCCGATATCCGTAAAGAGGGCTCAGCCTATGATTTGCCGTTGGCATTGGCCATATTGGCCGCGTCGGAACAAATGGACAGCAGCCTGTTGGAAGGAACACTCTGTATGGGAGAATTGGCGTTGGACGGTACGTTACGACCCGTCAGAGGAGCTCTCTCTATGGCACTCCATGCCCAAGAGCAAGGCTTTGAGCGGTGCGTTTTCCCATTGGATTCGGCCAAGGAAGCCGCCGTAGTAGATGGCCTGCAGGTGTACGGCGTAACGCATTTGGCCCAGGTGCTGGACCTGATGCACGGTCATCCAGGAACCAGTCCGTTAGCGCCGGAAGACACATCGCATTTTTCGGCAAGTCTTGGCAAAGAACAAACGTATCCTGATTTTGCACAAGTGCGAGGCCAGGCTCAGGCACGTAGGGCTTTGGAAGTGGCGGCTGCCGGCGGGCACAATGTGTTGATGACAGGGCCTCCGGGAGCAGGTAAGACATTTATGGCCAGGTGCTTGCCGGGTATTCTGCCGCCTTTGACTCGGGCCGAGGCTATAGAGACAACGCGCATTTGGTCTGTGGCGGGAATCCCCAGAAAAGAGCAGGGTCTTATGCGGCTTCGTCCTTTTCGGGCTCCGCACCATACGGCCTCTATCGTGTCTCTAACGGGTGGTGGAGCGCATGCCAGGCCCGGTGAGATTTCTCTGGCACACAACGGAGTGCTGTACTTGGACGAATTGCCGGAATTTTCCACAGCGGCTCTAGAAGTTTTGCGTCAACCTTTAGAAGATGGCACCATACGTATTTCTCGGGCCGGGTACAAAGTGGATTATCCGGCGCGCTTCATGTTGGTGGCATCTATGAACCCTTGCCCGTGTGGGTTTTACGGACATCCTACCCGGGACTGCGTATGTGCACCGTATCAGATACGCCGTTACGAGAACAAAGTATCCGGACCTCTGCGGGACAGAATAGATATCCACTTGATGGTGAAGGCAGTCGATGTAGAAGATTTGATAGGGAGAGTAGGGGGCCAGGCGGGAGTGCAGTCCGGCTCCTGTTCGCAGTCGGGTTCCCGTTCACGGTCCGGCTCCCGTTCACAGTCCTGCCCGGGTCACCTGCCCGAGTGCTCAGAGGCCATCCGCCGACGGGTGGAGCAGGCTCGGCTTATTCAACAAGAACGGTTCCGGGACATGCAGAATCTGCATACGAACGCACAGATTCCCGTAGAATTGCTTCCCGTTTACTGCCCGCTGGACGCACCTTGCCGTTCTTTTTTAAAGCAGGTGCTGGAGCGGCTGCATTTATCTGCCCGTGCCCACCACCGCATCTTGCGTCTGGCTCGCACCATCGCCGACTTAGAAGGCTCCGAACATGTGCAGATGCAGCACTTGGCCGAGGCGGTGCAGTATTTATGCAACGCATAAAGAGGTTAAGTTGCTGGTTAAGAGTTGATTGCTAAAAACGTGCTATGGGGGCACGTTTTTAGCAACTGTCACTAATACAGACGGTTAAACACTTCATGCGACGCATGAATTTTGCTCAATTAACGAAAAGCTGCGTTGAACGTAATAGTTTATCTATTTTTGTGGTATGGAATTGATTTTTTCCCTTAAAAATATACGGCAGGCAGCTGAGGCGTTGCTGGAGTTTACGGGCAAGGAGGGCGTCTTGGCTTTCTACGGGCCGATGGGTGTGGGAAAGACTACGTTTATCAAGGAGCTGTGCCGGGTGCTGGGGGTAGAGGATACGGTAAACAGCCCGTCGTTTGCTTTGGTCAATGAATACCAGACGGCTGCGGGAACTCCGGTTTATCACTTTGATTTTTATCGCATAAAGAATATTGCCGAGGCGGTGGATATGGGAGCCGAGGAATACTTTTACACGCCGAGTGCCCTCTGCCTTATCGAATGGCCCGAGCGCATAGAACCGATGCTACCCGAAAACACTTTTCACATAAATTTGGAAGAGATACCGTTCGGGGATCGGAAAATCAGCATTTGATTCAGGCAGAAGTTTTTGTTTACTACCCTCCCCAGAAACATTAGGTTATTACTGCGCATTGAGCAAAAATTGGGTAATATGGAGATGCTCTACTCCTTTTACCGACCCTTGCCAGAAATCATCCAATGTAATAACGTATTTTGGGTACTGATCAGACACTGTCAGCAAGTTGCCAAATTCCCTATCAATAGTGGCCTGGAGATCCAATCTGTACGCTACCTGGATGTACAGTTTAGCGCCGGACTTATCGGCAACAAAATCGATTTCTCCTGTACCCAATTTTCCTACATAAACATGGTAGCCTCGTCTTTTCAATTCTAAAAACACTATGTTTTCCAAAATGCCGGATATATTACTGTCTTTAAAGCCCATAGCGGCATAAAGCAGTGAAATATCGGCCAAGTAATATTTTTCCATGGTTTTTAGTATTTCCTTACCTTTAATGTCGAATCGAGGCACTTTGTATATAAGAAAAGAACTTTCCAGGGCGTGTAAGTAATTGTAAACTGTATTAATATCAATTTTTCTTTGTTGACTCTTGAAATAATCGGCGACATTCTTACCTGAGAATGTATTTCCAATATTGTCAAACACATATTTAACAACTCGTTCCAGTAATTCTATATCTCTTATTTTATACCGTTGTACGGTATCACGCAACAAGACAGAAGAGTAGATGTCAAACACAATTTTTTGAGCAGACTCTATAGAATAGTTGCCTTTGTGAATAACAGGAAAGCCACCATAGCGGAAGTAACGGTTGAATGGTTTATCTTCTTTCTTACCGCTGTACTTCTTATGAAAATCTAAATACTCACTATAAGAAAGAGTATATACCGGTATTTCCACATAACGACCTGCCAAGTAGGTGGATAGCTCAGATGAAAGTAATCGGGAGTTTGATCCTGTAAGAATGATATCTACATGGAAATCAACTGTAAAGGAATTAATGGCTTTTTCCCATCCCTCAACTTCCTGGATTTCATCCAATAAAAGATAATACTTTTCCCGGGTCGTTATTTTATCACGTATGTAATTGTATAACGCAGGAGCATTAAGAAGAGGAGCTACCTGAAAACTCTCAAAATTCAGGGAGATGATTTGCTCTGTTTTAACGCCCCGCTGCTGCAACCTCTCTTTTACCATAGAAAGGATGGTTGATTTGCCCGATCGCCTAATACCTGTCAGCACTTTTATAATAGGTTTATCTATATACTTTTCCAATTCTTGTATATAATGCTCTCTAAAAATCATCTGAAATACTTTTTGGGGTTATGACCACAAAAATACAAAAAATATTTGATTATTTAGGGGTATAGCCGTAAAAGTTTTAGGAATAATTGTTTTTTTGGGGTTATGCCCGCAAAAACTTTTTGGTTTTTGTGTGTTTTTATTTGGAGGTAGTGAGTGACAGGAAAAAGCGAAGTGCTGCAAGTCGTTGTGTATTTGTGGGTTAACACCTCGGCTTAAAAATCGCTACTCACTACCCTCCCCAGAAAACACGAAAACAACTCTTTTTGACCGAGGATAGTAAATGCCACAAAAAATTGTTGCGCCATAAGTGTGTGAAAACCTGCCTGTTAAAGCGGAAGGCCGTTTCTCTCTACTTACTACCTTCAAAGGGGCGTAGAGGAAAACGGCCTTTTTTATAAAATATTTTTATTACTCTGTTTGTGTTTGCTTGCGCTCAATCAGGTACGCAACCAGCAAGCCCAGGCCTGCAAAGAGGATGGGACTGCCCAGGATCAGGAATCCGTTGACGCCTTCGTACAGGGCATTCCTGAGTGTACCAGGAGACCAGAAGGAGAGACCCAGCCAAACAACAACCAATCCCAATCCCAATCCCAACAACAGACAGGCAGATCGCAGAGCCGAGTACGGACTTTTCTTAACCATCACCTCCCATTGGGGGTTGATTTCTTTATACGCCTGCAGGGTGGCGGGATCCATGGTGGCCATAATGTCAAAAAAGTTCTGACGTTCTTTTCTGGTGGCTATACGTGCCGCAAGGGCATAAATAAAATAAAAGATAGTGGCTACAATTAGTACAGGAGTTAATTCCATTTTATTATTACTTTTAAAGGTTGTTACTTCACTTGTACCCGTTTTGGGTTTCATCTATTTGACGTAAAGCCTGTTTTTTGGTTACATCCTTGTAACGCTTTTGGAGTATTTGCGTCAAAAATAAAGAGAACAGAGCGCATTGAACAGGGATGCTGACTATATAAAAAGAACCAGGGCAGGAGACCTGCATGCCTATGCGGCTCTGGTGGACAAGTACCAAAGCATGGTGTTTGTTTTGGTACGCAGCGTTTGTCGTCATGCCGAGGATGCCCAGGAAGTGACTCAGGATGTATTCCTGCAGGCGTACAAGCAGCTGCACACCTTCAGAGGCGCGGCCTCGTTTAAAACATGGTTGTACCGTATTGCCTACAATACGGCCATCAGCCACATAAGAAAAGTGCAGAGCAGGGAGCGCCGCGCGCAGGACTACCGGGAGCATGCCATACATACCTCGGCACAAACCATAGTGCAGACTCCGACATATGCCGAGGAAGAACAAGACAGCAACGAGCAGCAACGCTATGAGAAACTGAGGTCACTGGTGGCTTCCTTGCCTCCGAAGGAGCGCTTGCTCATAGAGTTGTACTACTACAAAGATTTGAAAATAGACGAAATAGCGCACATTTGTTCCCTGACTCCCTCCAACGTAAAAGTGAGTCTATTCAGGATCCGCCAAAAACTAAAAGCAGGGATGGAAAGAGAAGCAATAACCATGAACACAAAAGACAAGCTATGAAAGAGCACACCGATTATACAGAAAACAAGCTACTATCAGACAGCATAGAATCGAACTATGCAGATCTGTTCGAAAATAACCGCCGTCAATGGGAAGACGAGGCGGCCGCAATGCCGCCCTTGGGAATGCTTGTGACCCGGAAGATTGCTGAGCAGCAGGCTGTCCGGCGCAAAAGGCAAAGGTACGGTTTGGTGGCAGCGGCTGTTTGTGTATTGCTGGCAGTGGGAACGGCGGTGTTTTATATGGTGCCGCCTGTGCGAACTACTGCAGCTCAAGCAAGTGCAACTCTAGCACAACATAGTGCCGAGGCCCTTACGGGCATACAACAATCAATCCGCAGAATCATCCAACCCGTTTGGGCTCAAGTGCGGATGGCCGTACAAACTCTATTGCCGGGAGATGAGGCACGTCAAGGAAATATAGTTCGGCAAGGTGCACAGGCAATGGCCACGATTGCAGATACGGCCAAAAAGGCCGCCGCGGTAGTGACCGGATGGCCTGTTCAGGTGTGGTATGTGTTATTCCTAATCGTAGGAGTAGGGGTCTTGCTAGCCATAGATTTTTTGGTGCGTAAGGGTGCGCCAGATTGGATCAAGCGCGCCACTTTGGAATAGCAAATTTTCAATACGCTGGATGTCAGCTAAATATGTTTTGCTCAAAAACATTTGGCGCGCTTGATCCAATCTGGCACGCCAAAAGCCCGCCGAAAGCACGCCAAAAGCACGCCAAAAAAAAGACCGTCCAAAAGAGGACGGCCTTTTTTTACAGGGTATTGCTAGTGTAAGCAGCCGGCTGTATAGTAGTTAATCATTATACATCTGCGGGATGTCTACGGTGTTTTCGTAGTCGCCCAGCAGGTAACGGGCAAAGTAGTCTGCCATTCTCCAGAAGAAGTATTCTTGCATGTCTCCAAAGCCGTGGCGTTGGCCGGGGAGCAGAAGCATGTCAAACCGTTTGTTGGCACGGATCAGGGCATTGGCTACCCTAAGGGTGTTGCCCGGGTGCACGTTGTTGTCAATGTCTCCGTGGATAAGGAGCAACCTTCCTTGCAGTTTATTGGCTATTTGCGAGTTGGTCCCAATGCTGTATTTGAAGGTGGTGTCTCCTTTGGCGGTGATTTCTTCCAGTACGCCGTGGTGTTTTTCACTCCACCAGCGGTTGTAGATGTTGTTTTCGTGGTTTCCGGCACAAGACACAGCTACTTTAAAGAAGTTGGGGTACTGCAAAATGGCGGCTGTAGACATAAAGCCTCCTCCGGAATGGCCGTGGATACCTACACGTGATTGGTCAATGAACGAATGACGAGCAGCCAATTGTTCAATGGCGTATTTTTGGTCTTCCAATCCGTAGTCACGCAGGTTGCCGTAACCATAATTGTGGTACCATTTGGAACGGCTGGGATGGCCTCCGCGGTTTCCTACAGTAATTACAACAAATCCTATTTGAGCCAAGCGGTCCAGACGGTCCATAGAGAAGCTCCAGTTTTGTCCGGGTCCTTCTACTTGCGGTCCGGGGTACACGTACGTAATGATGGGATACTTGCGAGACGGGTCAAAATCAAAAGGCTTGTACATAATGCCGTACAAGTCTGTGATGCCGTCGGCGGCTTTTACTTTTATGCGTTCCGGATATTTGTAACCGGCTTGTTCCAGCAGGCTGATATCTGTTTGTTGCAAATCCAGTATTTTTCTTCCGTTGGCGTCGTACACTTCAGATACAGGCGCGGCATCAACACGGGAGCGATTCAGTACAAAGAATTTGCGGCTGTCTGCCAAATCGGCCATGTGGTGGTAATCACCCGGGGTGAGCAGGCGCAATTGGCTGCCATCCAGACGTACGGAATAGACAAATTGGTAATAGGGGTCAATGCCTTCTTCCCGGCCACAAGCTGTAAAGAATACGGTACGGGTGGCTTCGTTGACACCTAAAATTTGTTCTACGTGCCAGGGACCGGACGTAATGGCGTTCTTTTCGTTGCCATCGCTGTCGTACAGGTATAGATGGGCCCATCCTGTACGCTCCGACCAATGGACCAACTCTTTTCCGTTGTTGACCAGTTCTACGGGCCGAGTTTCCACATATGTGTTCAGACGTTCTTCTATGATGGTTAACGCTGTGTCTTTATCAATTTCTACGCGGCACAGATCAATGCGTTTGAGGTCGCGGCTGGTGCGTGTGAAATAAAATCCGTTGGCGTCTCCTTGCCACTCCCTGAAGCGGAACTCGTCAGACATGGTACGTTTTTCCATGGGTTTGTACAGTATAGACATGTCTTGATCCTTGAAAGCCGCCGTCTCTATGGTTTTCCATGTTTTGTCTTCCATATTGAACAAAACCAACGATCTTTGCGGGATGTTTTCTTCACCCGGCATTTCGTACTTGTACCGTTCCAATTTGGGCCGAGGCTGTGCCAGCACGTTGATTACAAACATGTCTTTCACCTTGGTAGCGTCTGAGCGAAGTAGGGCAAAGTGACGCGAATCGGGGCTCCACATGGCAAATGCACCGCTACGTTTGTTCAGCTCGGTCGAGTCTGCGTAAAAGTCTTGGGAACCGGAACCGAACGGGAAGTCACGCGTGCCGGTGGTCGTCAGGCGGTGTTCCACAATGGTGGTGTCTTTGTCGTCCTTACGGGCTTTCTCAAAGTTTTCCCAGTCCATCCAATACAAGTCGAAGTTGCGGGAAAAGAGGACGTACTCCTTGTTGGGCGAGATGTTGGCCCACATGGGTACGGGATCTTCTTTCTCCTTGTCTTCCAGCCAAGTGAGGGTTTTGGTACGCCAAGCGTATTCAAAATGGAAAAGCCGAGGCTCTTTGCCTCCCGGAGCACTACCCGATCTGCCGGGCATGCCAAAGCGCATCTGCGGATCGCCATCCTTCACTTCTTTCTCTTCACCCTTCACCTTCTCCTCACGCTTCACTTTCTCCTCCTCACCCTTCACTTCCTCACCCTTCACTTCCTCACCCTTCACTTCCTCACCCTTCACCTCTTCACCCTTCACTCCTTTCTCTTCACCCTTCACCTTCTTCTCTACCATCTCTGTACTTTGAATGTAGAAGGTAAAGGTTTCGTCGTCTTTCAATCTCAAACTCCGCAAGGGGAGGTTTTGTGCGTCAAAGGGATCTTTGACTATGCGGGTCAAATCGGCTGCCAACTGAACTCTATCAAAGAGTTCTTGTTGCGTGCCCTTTACAGGGTCTGTCACGTACCAGCTTTCTCCTTTCGGTGTTTTATAAGTGTACCAGAATAGGTCCGAATTTTTAAACCACATGGGACGTACGCCTGTGGAAAAGACCATTTTACGTACTTTCTTCATAGAAAAACGGGCCGCTGTTTCGTAATCTGCTTTTTCACGAATGGGGCCGCGTTGGATTTGAGCCTGAAGGGGCATTCCCATAAGGAAGACCAGGCAAATCAATAGAACATGTTTTTTTCTCATATGTTGTGTTTTAGGATTTATAATTTGATGACAATTTTTTTTCTGTATAGAAGTATGGCTAGAAGNNTTTTCTCATATGTTGTGTTTTGAGGATTTATAATTTGATGATAATTTTTTTTCTGTATAGAAGTATGGCCAGAAGTGTAAAGATAGCCACATAAAAAATAGCGTACGCCAACGATCCGGCCGGATTGTTCCCCAGCACGGCCACAAAGACGTTTTTGTACAACCAGCTGAGCGGGGTGTAATACGTGCCGTCTTGCGTTGTCCAATGGATAATGCGTCCAAAGATTTTGGCTACAAGTCCGGACAGGACGAAGGCAAAAAGTGGGTTCAGCCCTAGGGCTTTAAAGGGGAAGAACCATTTCTCTTTTCCTTTTATATCAATCAGGTAAATGAAAAAAGCCAACATCAACAACGTCCAGCCTCCTGCGTACAATACGTAGGACCCGGTCCAGAGCGGCTTGCTGATGGGCAACCAAATACTCCACACCATTCCCAGCCCCAGAGCAGCTAAGCCCCACGTATAGAGGGCGCCTACGGCGTGGATTTTCTCTTTGTTTTTACGGATTGCCACACCGGCCAAATAGCCCATCAGTACGGTGCCGGCACCGGAAATCATACCCAATACACCTTCCGGGTCAAAGGGCAATCCGTATCCTTTGTACAAATGGTTGGGGCCTAAGAGGAATAAATCCAAAGTGCGAGCAAAATTGGTTTCTTTTCCGTACGGGTCGTCGCCCCCAAAGGCGTATAGTATGAGCCAATGGAGAAGCAAGACTGCAACAAATCCCCATGCAATCTTCCGTGGTTTTTTCAGCCACAAAGCCAATGTGCCACCCAGGGCGTAGGCTGTAGCTATGCGCTGCAACACCCCAAAAATGCGGATGTTGGAATAATATCTGACTACACTTTCCCAAAACGTAAGGTCGGGTGCTTTTTTAAGCGGCACAAACGGGAAGGCTTGTAAGAGAAATCCTACAAGAAAAATAAGGGCTGCGCGTTTGTACAGTTTCCCGTAGGCACTTTTCATAGACGCTTGTTCTTCAAAAAAACGAGAGAAGGAAAACGCCATGGCCGTCCCTACTACAAATAGAAAGAACGGAAAAACCAGGTCTGTGGGTGTGCAGCCTATCCAGGCGGCGTGCCGTAGCGGTGGATAAATCTGTCCCCAGCTGCCGGGATTGTTCACCAGAATCATTCCGGCAATAGTCATACCTCGCAGCACATCCAATGCTACGTACCGTTGTTTTGTTATGGTTGTTGACATATGGGCAAAAGATAGTTTTTACAAATATAGGAAATGGAAGGCAGTCAGAAAAACAACCCCTAAGGCTGCAGTTTCCGTACGCAATACAGCCGGACCCAAGTCTACAGGTGTGCAGCCGCAGGCAATGGCCGCATCTATTTCCTGCGGCGAGAAATCCCCCTCGGGCCCGATGAGCACGGTCAACCGAGTGGGGTTGGCGAGCTCGGCTGTTGCTGCAGCTCCGACCTCGGCAATCCAACGGGTGACGGGGATGCGGGGGGTGTCTGTGAAGCAGCAGGCGATGGCGGGGCGGGTGTCTTTCAGGGCGTCGGATTCCAAAAACTCGGCAAAAGATGTTGGTTCCCGGATTTCGGGCATCTGTGCTCGTTTGCATTGCTTGAGAGCAGCTATGGCTATGCGCCGGGAACGGTCTGTTTTCAGCGTTTTCCGTTCGGAGCGATCACAAATAAGAGGAGTAATGGTGTCGGTGCCGGCTTCTGTGGCTTTTTCCACAAACCATTCAAAGCGGTCGGTGTTTTTAGGCGGAGCCACAACCATATGCAAGTGGTAGGAGCGGGCACCGTAGTTCTCGGCTACATCTGTAATGAGCAACCGGCAGGCGCGCGGGTTGGGTTCTTCCACAAAGGCCGTACACAGAGTGCCTTTCCCATCTGTGACATACACCGTGTCCGATTTTTTCAGTCGGAGTACTTTGACACCGTGCAGGCTTTCTTCCGGAGAAAGCGTATGGTGGGGCAGGTCAATATGGGGTGCGTAGAAGAGTATCATTGTTCAAAAAACTCCCATTCGTCTTTGATAGGGAACGATTTGCCCGTAGCCGTGTCAAACGTGGACATGACGCTGCGGGAGCGCGACCTGATTATTCCTTTGTCATCCACAATTTCTTGCAAAAAATGCACGCTTCTTTCGCCAATCTTTTCCAGAGTCGTTTCTACAAAAAGTGTATCTGTAAGGAAACACGGAGCCAGGTAGTCGTGTTCCACATGGACCATGATGATGAGCTTTTGATCTTTCTGAAAATCCGGATTGTACGTGGTTTTGTTGAGAAAGTAATCTGTTCTGGCTGTATCGTAATAGTGACCAAATATGACGTTGTTCACATGACCCAGCATATCTATGTCGTTAAACCGAATTTGGAGGGGTGTTCTTTGCATGATCTCTAGGGTTAATGTCTGATGATTTCTACTTCGTTTTGTCTTCCCACACGGATAATGGACGAAGGTTTTCCGGTGCTGCCGCCTTGCAGGAAAGAGGGAGCTACCCAGTCTACTTTTTTGAGCAACGCCTTGTCTATGTCTTCAAAAACAGCCGGAGCAGTTGTTCCGCTTATGTTTGCCGAGGTAGAGAGCAGCGGTCTTTTGAGTCTGCGGATGAGCGATTGACAAAAGTCGTGGTTGGGGATGCGGATGGCCACGCTGCCGTCCTCGGCCACTACGCCGGGGGCCAGGTTGATGCCGCTGGGATAGATGAGGGTCAGGGGCTTGTTGGCTTCTTGCACCAAATTTTCCGCTATGTCCGGCACGTATTCCACATACCTGTACAACATGGCTAAATCGGCAACCAGCACAATGTAATGCTTGTGAACATCTCTGTCTTTTAGTGCAGAAATCTTTTCCACGCCTTTGGGGTTGCATGCGTCGCATCCCAAACCCCATATGGTGTCTGTGGGATAGAGGATGGTACCTCCACTCCGTAGTATTTCAGTGGCGTTTTCTAGGTGCTTATATATATCCGGACTGTATCTCATAGTCGTACGTTTTTAATAGTACATCCTGTTTTTCTTTCTCCAATGACGAATCATGAAGTACCCGAAAATCATGCCTCCCAGGTGGGCAAAGTGGGCAATGTTTCCGCCCCCAATCAGTCCCAAGACCAGTTCTATGACAGCGAATATGATGACAAAGTATTTTGCCTTCAAAGCTATAGGAGTCAGGATGATACGCAGTTCCGTGTTGGGGAACAACATGCCGTAGCCTAACAAGATGCCGTATACGGCTCCGGATGCGCCCACCGTTGGCACGTTTACCATCATGCGGTAACGGCTCAATGCACTAACGGCAGCCGGTCCGCTTTCCTGTATGGTCTTAGCCAAAGAAGAGATGCTGATCCATTGCACTCCCATATGCAATGCGGCGGCACCCAGACCGGTCACAAAGAAAAAGAGCAAGAATTTTTTAGGTCCCCATATTTGCTCCAAGACAGACCCGAACATCCATAAAGCGTACATGTTGAACAGCAGATGGGTGAAGTTCCCGTGCATGAACATGTGGGTGATGATTTGCCACGGTCTGAAAAAATGAGACATGGGAAAGAACAACGCAAAACGCTCTATCATGAACTCCTGGTTTATAGACGTAAGGATGAGCATGAACGCATTCAAGATGATGATGTTCTTTATGACTATGGGCATACGGGCAAAAAATCCGCCCTGTTTGTATTGGTACATAATGGTTAGGTAAAGTATGTATCTATTTCTTCTGTGGTAAAGACGACAAGGCATTTTTTGCCGTCGGGGGTCAGACCGGGTTGTTCACACGCCATCAATTGTTTCAAGAGCACCTGGTCTTTGCTTGTGTGGATCTCACCGCTTTGTGTTTCCCCTGCGGCCATTCTGCGGGCTACGGTGGCGGCCAAGCGCTGTCCGTAGTTCAATTGAGGTGGATCTGCGTCGTCTTGTACACCTGCCGAGGAAAACCGGGTAAGCAGTTCGCTGATGGATTCTGTCACAGACGCTTGGTCTGTGGGATGTCCTTCCGGAATGCCTGTAACTTGGTTTTCTTCGTTTATAGCAAACCCCATTTGCAAGAGATGGTCTGTGCTTTCTTCCAAAAATAGGGAAAGGGGAGGTTGCAAGTTGAGCGGTACCGGGAACTGCAATGGTTCCGGAACGGGTTGCCTGTTTTTGAACCGAGGGAGTAGTTCTTCATAAAAGATGCGTTCCAGCGCCCGCCTGCGGTGGACGACCATCAATCCTCCGGATACCGAAGTTGCCAGGTAACGTTTTTGCAAGGGAATAACAGGGGCTTCAAAAGCGGGAGGCGGTTGATCGCGAAAGAGCCGTTCTTTGGATTCCGCTTCTTTGAACGGATCAAAGAGTGGGTCGTAATTGATTTTGGGTGGCGGTACGTATTCGCCGGGAGCCGGCGGAACGGGTATGTGGTGTTGCATGCCGCCCAAATCAAAGTCTATGCTCGGTCCCAATGCAAACTTGCCCAACGTTTCTCGGACTAGGGCTTGCAACATTTGAAAGATGATGTTTTCGTCTTCAAAGCGTATTTCTGTTTTGGTGGGATGTATGTTGACATCTACTGTTTTTGGGTCTGTAGTGAAGTAGAGGAAATACGTAGGCAGTTTTTCATCGGGAAGCAACTGCCCGTATCCGTTTATTATGGCTTTGTGCAGGTAGGGGCTTCTGAAGTACCGTCCGTTGATGAACAGGTACCGGTGGCCTCCGCGTTTGTAAGAATCTTTGGGTCGACTGACGTATCCTTTCACAGATACTAAGGGTGTTTCTACGTTGGCATCCAACAATTGGTTGTTCAGGTCTTTGCCCAAAGCACTTGTAATGCGTGTACGCAATGTTTCGCCGGCCGGCAAATGGTGTAGGGTATTGCCGTTGTGTGTAAGAGTGAAGGTGATGTGCGGTTGGCACAAGACCACTCGGTAAAACTCTTCCAGAATGTGGCGCATTTCTACTTGTTCGGA